>ERZ1504258.601-NODE-601-length-8515-cov-5.150355_pt1 | contig 8515 bp, 6 predicted proteins | sample MGYA00575508_ERZ1504258 | MGnify/ENA primary metagenome ERZ1504258 (study PRJEB39906, sample SAMEA3182112) | gut metagenome | biome: human; feature: gut; material: Stool; isolation source: human stools | place: Canada | collected 2013-05-06 ... | reverse complement strand
TTTTAAAATATCATCTTAAATACGCCAGTCACCACCAGTAGCCCAATCAGGAAAATAATCAATACAGCCCAGAGTATAATTTTCATTGGCGTTCCTTTATTTGTGAGTGCTGAATAAGTATAGGAAAAAACGAAGCCCTTTGCCGTTATCCATAAACGATTAAGATAAATCGGAAGATATCATTCACTTAGTGTATATTTTTCTGGATATGTCGTTTTATTGCTACTGATGTATTGCCACGCGAAACTAAAAAATATATCGCAACACACGGTAATCTCCGCGCACCTTTTCTTACCTGATTATTCCCCCATGAATCGTGATTCTTTTTATCCAGCCATCGCCTGTTTTCCGCTGTTACTGATGCTGGCCGGGTGTGCGCCTATGCATGAAACCCGCCAGGCGTTAAGCCAGCAAACGCCCGCTTCACAAGTTGACACCGCATTACCCACGGCGCTGAAAAATGGTTGGCCAGACAGCCAATGGTGGCTGGAGTATCACGATAATCAACTCACTTCATTAATTAACAATGCACTACAGAACGCACCGGATATGCAGGTGGCTGAACAGCGCATTCAGCTGGCTGAAGCCCAGGCGAAGGCAGTTGCCACTCAGGATGGTCCGCAGCTCGACTTTTCTGCGGATATGGAGCGGCAAAAAATGTCGGCAGAAGGGTTAATGGGGCCGTTTGCTTTGAACGATCCGGCCGCAGGTACGACCGGTCCGTGGTACACCAACGGTACTTTTGGCTTAACGGCGGGCTGGCATCTCGATATCTGGGGAAAGAATCGGGCGGAGGTTACTGCTCGCCTGGGTACGGTTAAAGCACGGGCGGCGGAACGCGAGCAAACCCGCCAATTGCTGGCTGGCAGCGTAGCCCGTCTGTACTGGGAGTGGCAAACCCAGGCGGCGTTAAACACTGTCTTACAGCAAATCGAAAAAGAGCAGAACACCATTATCGCCACCGATCGCCAGCTATATCAGAACGGGATTACTTCTGCAGTTGAAGGTGTGGAAACCGATATTAATGCCAGCAAAACCCGGCAGCAGCTCAACGATGTCGCGGGGAAAATGAAAATTATTGAGGCACGGTTAAGTGCGCTCACCAACCACCAGACAAAGTCATTGAAGCTTAAACCGGTCGCGTTGCCGAAAGTGGCAAGTCAGCTTCCTGATGAACTCGGGTACTCCTTACTGGCCCGGCGGGCAGATTTGCAGGCGGCGCACTGGTACGTTGAGTCATCGCTAAGCACCATTGATGCGGCAAAAGCGGCATTTTATCCTGACATCAACCTGATGGCCTTCCTGCAACAGGATGCGTTGCACTTAAGCGATCTGTTCCGTCATTCCGCGCAGCAAATGGGCGTTACGGCAGGCCTGACGCTACCCATTTTCGATAGTGGTCGTCTTAACGCCAATCTCGATATCGCAAAAGCCGAAAGCAACTTGTCTATCGCCAGCTACAACAAAGCGGTGGTTGAAGCGGTGAATGACGTGGCGCGGGCAGCCAGTCAGGTTCAGACACTGGCGGAGAAAAACCAGCATCAGGCGCAAATTGAGCGCGATGCCTTGCGTGTAGTAGGTCTTGCGCAGGCGCGCTTTAACGCGGGCATCATTGCCGGTTCCCGCGTCAGCGAAGCCAGAATCCCGGCGCTTCGCGAGCGGGCCAATGGCCTGTTATTGCAAGGGCAGTGGCTGGATGCCTCCATTCAACTCACTGGTGCGTTGGGCGGGGGTTACAAACGCTGATGATATGCGCCTTCTATACTTAACGTTTATTCAGCGTTAAGTGGAGAACTCGATGGCACAGGTTGCGATTATTACCGCCTCCGATTCGGGGATCGGCAAAGAGTGCGCGTTATTACTGGCGCAGCAGGGGTTTGATATTGGTATTACCTGGCACTCTGATGAAGAAGGGGCAAAAGATACCGCGCGTGAGGTGGTTAGCCACGGCGTACGTGCGGAGATCGTGCAGCTGGATCTCGGCAATCTACCAGAAGGGGCACTGGCGCTGGAGAAACTCATTCAACGGCTGGGGCGTATTGATGTGCTGGTGAATAATGCGGGCGCAATGACCAAAGCGCCGTTTCTTGATATGGCTTTCGATGAGTGGCGCAAGATTTTTACCGTTGATGTCGATGGTGCATTTTTATGCTCGCAAATTGCTGCCCGCCAGATGGTGAAACAAGGGCAGGGTGGTCGCATCATCAACATTACGTCGGTGCATGAACATACGCCGTTGCCGGATGCCAGCGCCTACACAGCCGCTAAACATGCGCTCGGCGGGTTAACCAAAGCGATGGCGCTGGAGCTGGTCAGGCATAAGATTTTGGTGAATGCGGTTGCACCTTGGGCGATCGCCACGCCAATGAACGGCATGGATGATGGCGACGTGAAGCCCGGCGCGGAGCCTTCGATTCCCTTGCGGCGTTTTGGCGCAACGCATGAGATTGCCAGCCTGGTGGTGTGGCTTTGTTCGGAGGGCGCAAATTACACCACTGGGCAGTCGTTGATAGTGGATGGCGGCTTTATGTTGGCGAATCCGCAGTTCAACCCAGAATAGCGCAGTGAGGTGCGTGGTTATTTCATTGGGTTAGGCCAGATAAGACACGCCAGCGTCGCATCAGGCATGGTGCACCGGATGTCGGATGCGGCGCGAACACCTTATCCAGGGCAATAGTTTTACGCCTGATGATCCGGCTTTTTCTTCCCGCGCCGTTTCAGCCACCAGCGCACGCCTACCACCAGAACCACGACCAGAATCAACCAGACCCAGTGCTTCAAATGCTGGTCGAGATTGTGCAACCACGGCGCAATCACCTGACCACCAGCGTAACCGATAGTGGTAAAAATCAACGCCCAGGCAAATGCGCCAAGGATATTCAGTGGCAGAAAGATTTTCGGCGGCAGCTGGCTGGCACCAATCAGCGTCGGGCCAATCACCCTAAAGCCATACATAAAACGCGTACCAATGACAAACAGATACGGATGGCGTTGGATAAGTTTCTGCGCCCGCTCAATTTTATCCTGATGTTTCGAGAAACGGCGTAATAGCTTGCCGCCAAAGCGCCGCCCGCACAGATAAAGCACCTGGTCGCCAATCATGCCGCCAAGCGCCACAGAAAGTACCACCAGCGGGAACTTTAATAGCCCCTGATGTGCCGCAACGCCTCCCAGCAAAGTCACGGTTTCACCTTCCGCCAGGCTACCGATCACCAGCGCGGCATAACCATATTGTGAGATGAGTGTATTGAGATCCATAGGCCAGTCTGTCTCCCTTTGCTTGCCTGTAAGCATACACCCTGTGAATCATTCACGCTGAAAAAGGACGTACATCAGACGGTGCAAATTACATGAGCGAACAAAAAATAATCACAAGCTGACTTATACTTGAACTGTCAGGTTCATGAACTCACAACAAGGGGGCGGTATGAGCCATGTCTGGGGACTGTTTTCCCATCCCGATCGTGAAATGCAGGTGATTAATCGCGAAAACGAAACGATTTCTCACCATTACACCCACCACGTTTTGCTGATGGCGGCGATTCCGGTGATTTGCGCCTTCATTGGCACTACACAGATTGGCTGGAATTTTGGCGATGGCACTATCCTGAAGTTATCCTGGTTTACCGGACTGGCGCTGGCTGTCTTGTTTTATGGCGTTATGCTGGCTGGGGTCGCGGTGATGGGGCGGGTCATCTGGTGGATGGCGCGCAATTATCCGCAACGTCCATCACTTGCGCACTGCATGGTCTTCGCGGGCTACGTTGCAACTCCGCTGTTTTTAAGCGGTCTGGTGGCGCTTTATCCACTGGTCTGGTTGTGTGCGCTGGTCGGCACGGTGGCGCTGTTTTACACCGGCTACCTGCTGTATCTCGGTATTCCGAGCTTCCTGAATATCAACAAAGAGGAAGGACTTAGCTTCTCCAGTTCGACACTGGCGATAGGCGTGCTGGTGCTGGAAGTGCTGCTCGCCCTTACCGTTATACTATGGGGCTACGGTTATCGTTTGTTCTAGAAAGTACTTTTGTGTTGCATTGCTGGCGTAAATGTCAGCAATGCAGCATTTCCTCACGATTCTCCTTTGACGATCGCACTTTTTGCTCGTTATGATGGCGTCGCTAGCCTCAGTAAATCCTTACTCCGGCGGTGCGCAACCCGTGCGCGTGAACCACTATCTGAATGCTCATCATGCCGAAATTTCGAGTTTCTTTATTTAGCCTGGCCCTGATGCTGGCTGTGCCTTTGGCACCGCAGGCCGTTGCGAAAACGGCAGCCGCTACCACCGCTTCACAGCCGGAAATTGCCTCCGGTAGCGCGATGATTGTTGATCTGAATACCAACAAAGTGATCTATTCGAACCACCCGGATCTGGTGCGTCCGATTGCGTCTATCAGCAAATTAATGACCGCGATGGTCGTGCTGGATGCGCGACTGCCGCTGGATGAAAAACTAAAAGTGGATATCAGCCAGACGCCGGAGATGAAAGGGGTCTATTCGCGCGTACGACTGAATAGCGAAATCAGCCGTAAAGATATGCTGTTGCTGGCGCTGATGTCTTCAGAAAACCGCGCGGCGGCAAGCCTTGCGCACCATTATCCCGGTGGTTACAAAGCCTTTATTAAGGCGATGAATGCGAAAGCGAAATCGCTCGGAATGAACAACACGCGCTTTGTTGAACCGACCGGATTGTCGGTGCATAACGTTTCAACCGCCCGTGACTTAACCAAACTGCTCATTGCCAGCAAACAATATCCGTTGATCGGGCAGTTAAGTACCACCCGGGAAGATATGGCAACCTTCTCTAACCCGACGTATACGCTGCCGTTCCGCAATACTAACCATCTGGTGTATCGCGATAACTGGAATATTCAGTTAACCAAAACCGGCTTTACCAATGCGGCGGGCCATTGTCTGGTGATGCGTACGGTTATCAATAATAAACCGGTGGCGCTGGTAGTGATGGACGCGTTTGGCAAATATACCCATTTTGCCGATGCCAGCCGCCTGCGTACCTGGATTGAAACCGGTAAAGTGATGCCTGTTCCGGCAGCAGCGTTGAGCTATAAAAAACAAAAAGCCGCCCAAATGGCGGCGGCGGGGCAGACGGCACAGAACGATTAAGTGAATTCGGATGGCGATACTCTGCCATCCGTAATTTTTACTCCACTTCCTGCCAGTTTTTCCGCTTACTGGTTTTACCGATCCCCGGATTCATACTGTTGGTCGGATCGTTCTCGCGATAAAACTTCTGCAACGTCTCCGGTGCTTTATACAAATGACCGACGTTATGTTCGGCAGGGTATTGCGCGCCACGCTGCTGAAGCAGTTCCAGCATCTGTTCTTTCAGCGCATGCACATCCACGCCTTTTTTCACGATGTAATCCTGATGGAAGACATAGCACATAAAATGGCCGTAATAGAGCTTGTGCACCAGCTGGCTGTCGATTTCCGGCGGTAAATGCTCATACCACTCGGTGTCGTTACGCCGCAGAGCGATATCCAGTGCCAGAATGTCTTCGACTTCATCGGAATGCACCGCCTGATAACGAATTGCTGCGCCCGCAGCGGCGAAACGGTGTAAAAACGCTTTGCTGCCTTCCTCCGGCGTACAGACAAAGAAATCGCCCTCGGCCTGTTTGAAATAATCCCCCAGCCACGATTTGGCTTCACCGACGCCATCGCCCGCCATTTTTAACAGCAGATGATGCTCGTATTTATCGCGCCAGTTTTTCATGCGCGGCGGTAAATGGCTGGGGAACAGGTGACCGAATTTTTGCATCGCACGGTCGGTAAAATGCGGACGGAAGAATTTCACTTTCTCCAGCATCGCATCGGTGCGCCCCTTGAGATTAAAGAAGAACGGCATCTTGTCGCTGCCTAACTTATCAATCATCAGGAAGGTGTCTTTGCCGTATTTTTCCGCAATATCGTAGATATCCCGGTGCATATATTCCCCGGCAACCGGCAGATTTTCGAAATTAGCCAGAATATGACGGCGGATTTCGGTCAGTACTTCTGGCTGGTTGGTGCCGATATAAAACACCTGCTGATTTTTTTCCGCTTCGAAGGTATCAAGACGTACCGCAAAGACGGCCAGCTTCCCGGCGCAACCAGAAGATTCAAATAACCGATCCGGATCGGCGTTATAACGTGCGGGCGTGTCGGCTTCAATATCACGAACGCGGTGGACATAGTCATAATCGTGGGCGTGACGACCATCGTGGCGCACATCGTCATCTTTGATGCGATCGTCATCCAGCTTGCTAAGGATCTGCTCCGGCGTTTCGCCCAGATCAATCCCCAGATGGTTCACCAGCGTCAGTTTGCCGTCTTCATTTATACGCGCGAATAACGACATTTCGGTATACGCCGGGCCACGCTGCACCAGCGAGCCGCCGGAGTTGTTACAAATACCGCCGATGACCGATGCGCCTATACACGATGAGCCAATCACCGAGTGCGGTTCGCGTCCCAGCGGTTTGAGGGCTTTTTCCAGCGAATAAAGCGTGGTGCCCGGATAGGCCAGCACCTGTTCGCCCTTGCCAAGAACGTGCAGCTTGTCGAGACGCAGGGTGCTGATGATCACGATATCGCGATCATAGTCGTTACCGTTTGGCGTCGAGCCTTCGGTCAGACCTGTATTGGCTGCCTGCATCAGAATAATTTTGTCGGCGGTGACGCAGGCTTTCAGCACCCGCCACAATTCCAGTAGTGAGCCAGGGAAAACGACAGCCAGTGCATCGCCCTGACCAGAACGGAAGCCCTTGCGATAGCGGGCCGTTTTTGCGGGATCGGTGAGCAGGTGTGAAGAACCCACCAGTCGGGCAAGTTCATTCAAAAAGGCTTTATTATCAGTTGTTGTCATGGAAGACATTTTCCACTCCTTGTGGTGGCGAAAAAATATCACAAACTAGAATAGCGCCTTGTATGACAATTCAGCGAGTGAATATTTTGAAAATTCAGACAATAAACTGAGCATTCTTTTTCTCTCTCTATCATGCTTATGGCAAACTACGGTTTTTGCACTATTTTCGCTGCCTCGTCGGGCAACAGAGGAAGAAAAATCCATATGAAATGGCTATGTTCAGTAGGAATCGCGGTGAGTCTGGCCCTGCAGCCAGCACTGGCAGATGATTTATTCGGCAACCATCCATTAACGCCCGAAGCGCGGGATGCGTTCGTCACCGAACTGCTTAAGAAAATGACAGTTGATGAGAAAATTGGTCAGCTGCGCTTAATCAGCGTCGGCCCGGATAATCCGAAAGAGGCGATCCGCGAGATGATCAAAGACGGTCAGGTTGGGGCGATTTTCAACACCGTAACCCGTCAGGATATCCGCGCCATGCAGGATCAGGTGATGGAATTAAGCCGCCTGAAAATTCCTCTTTTCTTTGCTTACGACGTGCTGCACGGTCAGCGCACGGTGTTCCCGATTAGCCTCGGCCTGGCCTCGTCTTTTAACCTCGATGCGGTGAAAACAGTCGGGCGTGTCTCTGCTTATGAAGCGGCAGATGATGGCCTGAATATGACCTGGGCACCGATGGTCGATGTCTCGCGCGATCCGCGCTGGGGACGTGCTTCCGAAGGTTTTGGCGAAGATACGTATCTCACCTCAATAATGGGCAAAACCATGGTGGAAGCGATGCAGGGTAAAAGCCCGGCAGATCGCTACTCGGTGATGACCAGCGTCAAACACTTTGCCGCATACGGCGCGGTAGAAGGCGGTAAAGAGTACAACACCGTCGATATGAGTCCGCAGCGCCTGTTTAATGATTATATGCCGCCGTACAAAGCGGGGCTGGACGCAGGCAGCGGCGCGGTGATGGTGGCGCTGAACTCGCTGAACGGCACGCCAGCCACCTCCGATTCATGGCTGCTGAAAGATGTTCTGCGCGACCAGTGGGGCTTTAAAGGCATCACCGTTTCCGATCACGGCGCAATCAAAGAGCTGATTAAACATGGCACGGCGGCAGACCCGGAAGATGCGGTGCGCGTGGCGCTGAAATCCGGCATCAACATGAGTATGAGCGACGAGTACTACTCGAAGTATCTGCCTGGGTTGATCAAATCCGGCAAAGTGACGATGGAAGAGCTGGATGACGCTACCCGTCATGTACTGAACGTTAAATATGATATGGGGTTGTTTAACGACCCATACAGCCATTTGGGGCCGAAAGAGTCTGACCCGGTGGATACCAATGCCGAAAGCCGCCTGCACCGCAAAGAAGCGCGTGAAGTGGCGCGTGAAAGCCTGGTGTTGCTGAAAAACCGTCTCGAAACGTTACCGCTGAAAAAATCGGCCACCATTGCGGTGGTTGGGCCACTGGCGGACAGTAAACGTGACGTGATGGGCAGCTGGTCCGCAGCCGGTGTTGCCGATCAATCCGTGACCGTACTGACCGGGATTAAAAATGCCGTCGGTGAAAACGGTAAAGTGCTGTACGCCAAAGGGGCGAACGTCACCAGTGACAAAGGCATTATCGATTTCCTGAATCAGTATGAAGAGGCGGTCAAA
>ERZ1504258.593-NODE-593-length-8590-cov-16.700410_pt1 | contig 8590 bp, 8 predicted proteins | sample MGYA00575508_ERZ1504258 | MGnify/ENA primary metagenome ERZ1504258 (study PRJEB39906, sample SAMEA3182112) | gut metagenome | biome: human; feature: gut; material: Stool; isolation source: human stools | place: Canada | collected 2013-05-06 ... | reverse complement strand
GGGAGGTGACTTTCTCTTTAAGGCCCCGAAGGGGCCGCTCTTTGGCTCCCCCTTTTCCCCTATGGGTTTGCAGAATGTACGAAAAGAGGTGTAAGGAATGGCGGATCAGCAAGTAGCACTGGAACGGCTGCGGGAACTTTACAGGGAAAAGAACGAGCATTTAGAGAAGTTTTTAGAGCCGGTGGAGCCGTATGAGTTTTATCGTGAGATCTTCCCGGAAGGATCTTTCGAGAGGAAGGGCCATTTTGAGGACAGGAAGGGAAACGGGATCGCGGTGACAGTGGCCAAAAGTGAGGTTGACAAGGCAACCGGGATTGCCCTGCAGATCGAGGGGGACGGTAAAGCGAAACGATGTACCGTCACTGACGAGCTGGACGAGCTGCGGGAGCTGCAAGACACCGATTTCACGATTATGTCCCCGATCTCCTATTTTGGACGGCGGCGGTGCGGCAAAAATGCCCGGTATCTCTATGCCCTGGTCTTTGACTTGGATGGGGTGGGTATGCCCCAGCTCCGGGACACGCTGCACCAGATGAACAAGGATATTCTGCCCCAGGCAACCTTTGTTGTAAACAGCGGGACAGGGCTTCACCTGTATTATGTGCTGAAAGAGCCGGTGCCTATGTACCCGTACAACCAGAAATGCTTGAAAGAGCTGAAATATTCCCTCACCCGGCAGATTTGGAATAAGTTTACCTCCACCATCAAGGAGCCGCAAATGCAGGGGATTTTGCAGGGCTTTCGGGTGGTCGGCTCTGGCTCGAAGCTGGGGCGTGAGTACCCTGTGAGGGCGTTCCGGCTCGGCGGGCCGGTGGAGCTGGCGCGGCTGCTTGATTATATCCCGGACAGCAACGGGGAACAGCAGCGGCTTGAGGGGCTTATGAGAAAGAGCCGACTGTCGCTGGCCGAGGCGAAAGAGAAGTACCCGGATTGGTATGAGCGGCGGATCATCAAGAAGGAGCGGCGGGGCCGCTGGACGGTCAAGCGTGACCTTTACGACTGGTGGCTGCACCGGATCGCCGATGAAATCCGGGTGGGCCATCGTTTCTATGGCATTATGACGCTGGCGATTTATGCGAAGAAATGCGGGATAGACGAGGACGAGCTGCGCCGGGACGCTTTCGCGTTGCTTCGGCCCTACGATGATATGAGCGTGGAGGATATAAACCGCTTTACAAAAGATGATGTGGTGTGCGCCCTTGAGATGTTCAACGAGGACTATGTGACATTCCCCAGGGACGATATAGCGAAGCTCTCCGGCCTGACTATGCCTGTCAATAAGCGGAACTGGCGCAAACAGCCAGTACATTTGCAGGGCGCGAGAGCAATCCAGGAGATTAACGATAAGGCCAATGGTACGAATTGGAGAGAAGGGAATGGGCGGCCAAAAGGCAGCGGAACGGCCCAGGCGCGGGTTTATGAATGGCGGCAGCAGCACCCGGAGGGACGCAAGGCCGACTGTCACCGGGAAACTGGCCTTGATCCGAAAACCGTCCGTAAGTGGTGGGATTGCCCGCCGCCAGCGGTGCGCTTTGAAAATGGGCATATAACGGTGCGGGTGTCCCCTTCCCAGGAGTTGAGCGATTGGCTCCTGGACGCGCTACACGATGGGGGCCAGGAATAAGGCCCAGAAAGGCCCCTGTTACGCTTTAGAAGCCGTTTTCAGCCCTCCGAGGGTAAATATACCGGCCCCCTCTCTACCGCGTTTGGAAAGCCGCATAAATCAAGGCTTTTTTGCCCTCTAAATGCGAACATACCAGGGTAGAAGTTTAAGGGCCAGTGCTTGGGTAAACGGCCAGGAATATATATTGACATTGTAAATAAAAAGTTATACAATGGATATAATAAGAGTGAAAGGAGTTGCTACCTATGGCAAATACAAATATTAACATTCGTATGGACGCAGACTTGAAGCGGCAGTTTGAGGCGTTCTGTGCTGATATGGGAATGACGATGACAACGGCGTTCAATGTTTTTGCGCGTAAGGCTGTGAGGGAGTATAGAATACCCTTTGAAATCAGCGGTGATGTACCGAACGCTGAAACCGTCGAAGCAATCAAGGAAGTAAAGAGAATGAAGGCCGATCCGAGCCTTGGCAAGACCTATTCCAATGTCGATCAGATGATGGAGGAGCTGCTTGCCGATGTATAACATAAGACCAACCACAAAGTTTCAGAAGGATTTGAAGCGCGTGAAAAAGCGCGGCTTTGATATTCCTTTGCTGACCGATATTATTAAAAAACTGGCTGCGGGGGAGCCGTTGCCGGAGAAAAACAGGGATCACCAACTTTCCGGGGACTATGCGGGGTGTCGTGAGTGCCACATTACGCCGGATTGGTTGCTGATCTACGAAGTGGACGGGGACGAGCTGATTTTATATCTCACCCGGACGGGATCGCATAGCGATTTATTTTAGGGGAAGGAGGAAAGGTCTATGAGCTGGGATAAAGAGAGGATCGCGCAGTTGCAGCTCCCCGATCTGGCAGACGATGATCCGCACCCTCGGCTGCTCCTGGAAGGGGACGGCATACACGCAGGGCAGGGTTTTACCGCCTTGTTTCCTGATGGCTGGCACGAGATTACCCTTGAAGTAGCCTGGGAGCCAACAGGCCCCGGCTGCTGGTACATATCTACGCCTGGGTTTGAGGGCGTGTGTCCTGTGGGCCTGTTCGTGAAGGTATGAAAACAATCCGGCAGATAGCGGACGAGATAGGGGTATCAAAGACAGCAGTAAATAAGCAAATCGCAAACCTGGGTTTGCGATCAGGTTTACGAAAAAACGGAAACCAGTTTGCGATTGATGAACACCAGGAAGCCTTGATAAAACAGGCTTTTTCTGAAAAATCGCAAACCGAAATCGAAAACCAATCGCAAACTAAAACGCAAACCGAAAACCACGAAGTTGGCGATTTAGTTTGCGTTTTACAGGCAACTATCGACACGCTGCAAGGGCAACTTGAAGTAAAAGATCGGCAGATTGAGCAGCAGGCGCAGACCATCACCCGGCTTACTGATGCGTTGGCTGCCGCCCAGCAGACAGCGGTAGCGGCTCAGGCCCTTCACGCTGGTACCATTCAACAGCAGCTCGTTGCTGGAGAGGGAGAAGAGCTTCAACAGGAACGAGAAACAGTACCGCGTAGAAGCTGGTGGAAGCGGTTATTTGAAGGAAAAGATTCATGATAAAAAGAGTTGATAAAAGATTGCAGGCAGTACAATGTCTTACAGGGAATAAAATAAAGATAATTGCTTGTATTACCATGCTTATAGATCATTTCAGCAAAATTTTTTTAGAATCCATTATGAATGATAAACTGTTTCCATTGTATTTGGCAGGAGGAATGTCAACAGAACAGTTTTATGGAATTGATGCTTTTCAGAAGAATATTCTTAATGGAATTGGGACAATCGCATTTCCGTTATTTTGCTTATTGCTGTCGGAAGGTTTCTTTTATACCAAAAATCGAAAACGGTATATTGGAGGAATGTTAGCTTTCGCTCTAATCTCAGAAGTGCCATTTGATATAGGATTCTTCAGTCGCTATTCAATAGCTGAGGGAACTTTCCCGTTTTACTTGCAATACCAAAATGTTTTTTTCACACTGTTTTTGGGACTTCTTACGCTGGTTATTATAGAGAAGGTTGCTCTTAAAATAAGTGGGGACGGCAGAAAAAGCAAGGTAACAAAAATATTGTGCCAGCTTGGTGTTGTTATAATAATGGCAATAATTGCGGAACTGGTTAAGTGCGATTATGGAAGCCAAGGCATTGTTTATGTATCCATGTTATATTTCTTGAGAAAAAGTAGACTTTTACAAAGTGCAGGATTTCTCATAATGTATATGGTGACAACAGGAAATCAGCCAACGATTTTTATTGTTGTTGCAGCTCTTATAATTTTGTTATATAACGGGAAACGCGGAAATTTGTCTATAAAATATTTCTTTTATTGGTTTTATCCAGTACATATATCGCTTCTTTATGGTGCATCGCTTCTGTTCAAATAAGAAATGCCCTGGCATTGCCAGGGCATTTCAGTAAGTGATGAGTGAATGGAAATTAGTCGATGTTGAAGGTATAGGTTCCGGCTACGCTTGCCTTACCCTGGATGGTGTAAGTACCACTAAAAGCAGGAATCTGATCCAGGCGGACAGAGGAGCCGGGGGCGATGGTCTTGGTTTCTCCGACCTGGGCACCCTTCTCATTGATTACGCGGATCGTGACATTGCCGGGGTTGTTGGCATCACTGGTGACCAGGGGGGAATCCGGGAAGATGTTGTTGGAAGAAGTGATGTTCACATAATCAGTGGTGTTGAGTTTTGCAGTGCCCGTCCAATAGATACAAGGGGAGACACTTTCAGTCGCTGCTGTCGGTTCATTCTGAGGAGCAACAGGTTCAGATGCAGCGAAGGCGGGGACAGCCATAGAAGCCGCCACGGTTAAGGCAAGAGCCATTGATACAAACCCGCGGGAGCGCGCAAAAGCACTTTCATACTGACGCCACAACGGGGCGGCGGTGTGAAAGTGCTTTTGCGTTACTTTCTCACAAGAAAGTAACAAAGAGGTTGTGGACTGCGGCCAGTTATGGTAAAATAGGAGTAGTAGGATATAGGCTTTTGCAGGAAAGGGACGGGTGATTTTATAGGCACAACCATTTCGGGAATGACGGGCCGGGGAAGTATCCGGCACAACAACAGGAGCTTTTCAGCGGCGAATGTAGACCGAAGCAGGTCGGGGCAGAATGTCACCTTTTGCAACGAGGATTTGAAAAAGGTGTACCACGAACTTTTCGATGAAGCCCTGGCCGCCTACAATGCCAAAAAGAAAAAGACCAGGGACAAGATACCAGACTACTATGAGCATATCCGGCAGAGCAAGCAGGAGAAGCTATTTCACGAGGCTATCTTTCAGATCGGCAACTTGACGGACTGCGGGTGCGGCTCCCCTGGAGGGGAACGGGCGGCGGCAGCTCTCAAAGAATTTGCAGAGTCCTTCCAGGAGCGCAATCCTCATCTGCGGGTGTTCAATATGGTGCTGCACATGGACGAGGCCACGCCCCACCTCCATGTGGACTTCGTGCCGGTGGCAACGGAGCAGAGCCGGGGCCTCTCAACGAGGGTATCAATGAAACAAGCGTTAAAGCAGCAAGGATTTGAGGGGCTTGGCCGGAAGCAGACGGAATGGAAAGCCTGGATGGAACGGGAGAAAGAAGCCCTAACGGAAATCGCCCAGGCGCACGAGTTTGAGATCATCAGCCTGGGCGGTGGCCGCCCTCATATGGAGCTGCCAGAGTACAGGGCAGCGGCCCAGCGGCTTGAAGCTGTCCAGGAACAGGTGATAGCGGCAGAGCAGGAGATCGCGGCCTTGGAAAAGCAGAGAAAGGCCCTGCAAGGGAATGTGAAGCTGCTGAAAGCGGTGGAGAAGGTCAAGCCAGATCTGGACGCGATACAACCAGAAAAGACGCTGACAGGGGCCGTCAAGGGTGTGACGGTGGAGCAGGTGAAGGAGCTGAAGGCGGCGGTGATCCGGGGTGCGGCGGCAGAGCAGAAGGTGCGGGAGCTGAAGGTAGAAAACCAACAGCTTCAGCAGAAAATCCCCTCGATGAAAGAAAAGCTGAAGGAGGCCCAGGAGCGGAAGCGGCTTGAAAATGAAAACCGGCAGCTCAAAGTGCAGGTCGAATACCTGGAAAAAGATTTGAGCTGGGAGCGTGGGATTTCGGCGCGGCTCCAGGAAGGGATCGGGGCGGTGCTGGACTTTCTGGATCAGCACTTGCCGGAGCAGTTCCGGCCCCTGGTCGAAAAGGCGCGGGAGCTGCTACCTGTGCCAGAGGTGCAGCAGCCGGAAAGAGAGCAGGAACGGGGCCACACCTGGGGCGGTATGGAGTTGTAAAAGAAGCCTGTCCGGGGGCCTTGCAAGAGCCGCCCGGACAGGCTATAATAACAGTAAAAATAGGGAATAAAATGTATTGATAATATATGCCCCCCTGTGGGTATAGGGGATAGCAGGGAGTTAGTGTGTCGTAAAATAGGGAATAAAATGTATTGATAATATATGCCCCCCTATGGTCTTTAGGCCAGGATAAATAATAAAAATATTTTCTCTCGGACAGGGAGAAAGTCGGAGGGGGTTATGGGGGTGAGCGGCGGGGTGTGGGAATGTGGTAAACCTGAAAGGTTTTCCATCATTTCCATGCCTCAGAGCGAGGGGGAAAAGGGGGAGGTGACTTTCTCTTTAAGGCCCCGAAGGGGCCGCTCTTTGGCTCCCCCTTTTCCCCTATGGGTTTGCAGAATGTACGAAAAGAGGTGTAAGGAATGGCGGATCAGCAAGTAGCACTGGAACGGCTGCGGGAACTTTACAGGGAAAAGAACGAGCATTTAGAGAAGTTTTTAGAGCCGGTGGAGCCGTATGAGTTTTATCGTGAGATCTTCCCGGAAGGATCTTTCGAGAGGAAGGGCCATTTTGAGGACAGGAAGGGAAACGGGATCGCGGTGACAGTGGCCAAAAGTGAGGTTGACAAGGCAACCGGGATTGCCCTGCAGATCGAGGGGGACGGTAAAGCGAAACGATGTACCGTCACTGACGAGCTGGACGAGCTGCGGGAGCTGCAAGACACCGATTTCACGATTATGTCCCCGATCTCCTATTTTGGACGGCGGCGGTGCGGCAAAAATGCCCGGTATCTCTATGCCCTGGTCTTTGACTTGGATGGGGTGGGTATGCCCCAGCTCCGGGACACGCTGCACCAGATGAACAAGGATATTCTGCCCCAGGCAACCTTTGTTGTAAACAGCGGGACAGGGCTTCACCTGTATTATGTGCTGAAAGAGCCGGTGCCTATGTACCCGTACAACCAGAAATGCTTGAAAGAGCTGAAATATTCCCTCACCCGGCAGATTTGGAATAAGTTTACCTCCACCATCAAGGAGCCGCAAATGCAGGGGATTTTGCAGGGCTTTCGGGTGGTCGGCTCTGGCTCGAAGCTGGGGCGTGAGTACCCTGTGAGGGCGTTCCGGCTCGGCGGGCCGGTGGAGCTGGCGCGGCTGCTTGATTATATCCCGGACAGCAACGGGGAACAGCAGCGGCTTGAGGGGCTTATGAGAAAGAGCCGACTGTCGCTGGCCGAGGCGAAAGAGAAGTACCCGGATTGGTATGAGCGGCGGATCATCAAGAAGGAGCGGCGGGGCCGCTGGACGGTCAAGCGTGACCTTTACGACTGGTGGCTGCACCGGATCGCCGATGAAATCCGGGTGGGCCATCGTTTCTATGGCATTATGACGCTGGCGATTTATGCGAAGAAATGCGGGATAGACGAGGACGAGCTGCGCCGGGACGCTTTCGCGTTGCTTCGGCCCTACGATGATATGAGCGTGGAGGATATAAACCGCTTTACAAAAGATGATGTGGTGTGCGCCCTTGAGATGTTCAACGAGGACTATGTGACATTCCCCAGGGACGATATAGCGAAGCTCTCCGGCCTGACTATGCCTGTCAATAAGCGGAACTGGCGCAAACAGCCAGTACATTTGCAGGGCGCGAGAGCAATCCAGGAGATTAACGATAAGGCCAATGGTACGAATTGGAGAGAAGGGAATGGGCGGCCAAAAGGCAGCGGAACGGCCCAGGCGCGGGTTTATGAATGGCGGCAGCAGCACCCGGAGGGACGCAAGGCCGACTGTCACCGGGAAACTGGCCTTGATCCGAAAACCGTCCGTAAGTGGTGGGATTGCCCGCCGCCAGCGGTGCGCTTTGAAAATGGGCATATAACGGTGCGGGTGTCCCCTTCCCAGGAGTTGAGCGATTGGCTCCTGGACGCGCTACACGATGGGGGCCAGGAATAAGGCCCAGAAAGGCCCCTGTTACGCTTTAGAAGCCGTTTTCAGCCCTCCGAGGGTAAATATACCGGCCCCCTCTCTACCGCGTTTGGAAAGCCGCATAAATCAAGGCTTTTTTGCCCTCTAAATGCGAACATACCAGGGTAGAAGTTTAAGGGCCAGTGCTTGGGTAAACGGCCAGGAATATATATTGACATTGTAAATAAAAAGTTATACAATGGATATAATAAGAGTGAAAGGAGTTGCTACCTATGGCAAATACAAATATTAACATTCGTATGGACGCAGACTTGAAGCGGCAGTTTGAGGCGTTCTGTGCTGATATGGGAATGACGATGACAACGGCGTTCAATGTTTTTGCGCGTAAGGCTGTGAGGGAGTATAGAATACCCTTTGAAATCAGCGGTGATGTACCGAACGCTGAAACCGTCGAAGCAATCAAGGAAGTAAAGAGAATGAAGGCCGATCCGAGCCTTGGCAAGACCTATTCCAATGTCGATCAGATGATGGAGGAGCTGCTTGCCGATGTATAACATAAGACCAACCACAAAGTTTCAGAAGGATTTGAAGCGCGTGAAAAAGCGCGGCTTTGATATTCCTTTGCTGACCGATATTATTAAAAAACTGGCTGCGGGGGAGCCGTTGCCGGAGAAAAACAGGGATCACCAACTTTCCGGGGACTATGCGGGGTGTCGTGAGTGCCACATTACGCCGGATTGGTTGCTGATCTACGAAGTGGACGGGGACGAGCTGATTTTATA
>ERZ1504258.570-NODE-570-length-8763-cov-2.932246_pt1 | contig 8763 bp, 9 predicted proteins | sample MGYA00575508_ERZ1504258 | MGnify/ENA primary metagenome ERZ1504258 (study PRJEB39906, sample SAMEA3182112) | gut metagenome | biome: human; feature: gut; material: Stool; isolation source: human stools | place: Canada | collected 2013-05-06 ... | reverse complement strand
CTGGAGACACTGGGTTATACCCTCACCGTAGCGGAAGCCACGCCCCGCGCTGTGACGAAGGTGACCATCACCCGCACGGCTGAAAAAACGGCCGACCCGCAGCCCGCGCCGGAGCAGAAGCGCCGCTTCGGACGCAAAAAAGACAGGGACGGGGAAAAGTGAGCCTGTCCCGGAACGAAAGCAGGCGCAAACCCGGGCATGGACTTGTCCGGGCGCCTGAACCACAAAGCCCGGTGTGGCGATAAAACAAAGGAGAGCTGAACAATGCGCGCTTATGAACGCCTGATGAATTATGTAAAAGTACACACCACATCCCAGGACGGCACGGGGCGAACGCCCACTACGGAGCGCCAGCTGGACCTGGCGCGGATGCTGGCGGAGGAGATGCGCGCAATGGGCATAGCCGACGCGCGCGTGGACGGCTTCGGCTATGTGTACGGAAGCCTGCCCGCTACGCTCGGCTGCGAAAAAAGCCCGGCCATCGGCTGGATCGCCCACATGGATACGGCCCAGGCATTCTCCGGCGAGAATGTGAAGCCCATTCTGCATGAGAATTATGATGGCGGCGACGTGGCCCTGCCGCAGTGCGGCCGCGTACTGAAAACGTCCGAGTTCCCGTTCCTGAAAGAGCTGAAGGGAAAAACGCTCATCACGGCCGACGGCTCCACGCTTCTGGGCGCGGACGATAAGGCGGGCATTGCGGAGATATTGACGGCATGTGAACAGCTCCTGCAAAGCGGCGCGCCCCATGGCCCGGTGAAGATCGCCTTCACGCCGGACGAGGAAGTGGGCGAAGGCGCAGACCATTTCGACGTGCCGGGCTTCGGGGCGGCTTATGCCTATACGATGGACGGAGGCGAGGTGGGCGAGATATCCTACGAGAACTTCAACGCCGCGTCCGCTGTGTTCCGCATCACGGGCGTTTCGGTACACCCGGGCAGCGCCAAGGACACCATGGTAAACGCGCTGAAGCTGGCCTGCGAGATCGACGGCATGCTGCCGCCGCGGGAGGTGCCTGAGCACACCGAGGGCCGGGAGGGCTTTTTCCACATGGACGCTCTGTCCGGAGACACGGCTGCCGCGCGTCTGGAATATATCGTGCGCGACCATGACCGGGAAAAGTTTGAGGCGCGCAAGGAGCTGCTGCGCGGCGTGGAAAAGGCCATGACGGAAAAGTATCCCACGGCGCGGGTGGAGCTTGCGCTCAAGGACAGCTACTACAACATGCTGGAGCAGATCCGTCCCTGCATGCACCTCATTGACAATGCGAAAAAGGCCTGCGAGGCGGCGGGCGTACAGTGGTTTGAGGAGGCGACGCGCGGGGGTACAGACGGTGCGCGGCTGTTGTATATGGGTTTGCCCTGTCCGAACCTGGGAACCGGGGGCCATAACTTCCACGGGCCTTACGAGTGTATCACAGCAGAAAGTATGGACAAGGCCGTGGAGATCATTTTAAATATCATCGCGCTGTATGCGGCGTGAGCGGGGATAGTTTGAAAGGGGCGGGCCCCTTTCATTGAAAATCACTGCGGGCAGCCCTTTGGGCCTGCCCGTGAGCGGGCGCGCGCCGCGCGCCCGGTATGGACAAGGCCGTGGAGATCATTTTAAATATCATCGCGCTGTATGCGGCGTGAGCGGGGATAGCTTGAAAGGGGCGGGCCCCTTTCATTGAAAATCACTGCGGGCAGGCCCAAAGGGCTGCCCGTGAGCGGGCGCGAGGCCTGGACAGATAAGCACAAACCGGGGAGGCCGCGCCTCCCCTCTTTTCGTTTGCGTTTTGTGAAATTTGCGCAAAACATGCGGAAATATGAAATATTTTGTTCCTGCCGGACGTATAACAAACAAAGGGATGCCCCAGAGGGAAAGGAAGTGCTTTGTTGTGAAAAAAACTGTATGGAAGCTGTTCGCACCGGCGCTCTGTGCCGCTGTGCTGTTTGCCGCGTGTTCAAAGGATGACAGCTCGTCTTCGCGTCCGCAGAGCGTTTCAACACCGCCTGCAAGCTCCAGCGTACCGCCGGCAAGCGCATCGTCGCAGCCTGCAAGCTCCAGCAGCGCGGCGTCATCGGAGGCGGCAAGCAGCGTGCCGGCGTCCAGCTCTGCCGCTTCGTCCTCCGCGGCCGCCACGCCCACGCAGAGCACACGCCGCGGCGCTACGGTACGCGCGGACGGCGGCCTGCGTCTGCGCGCATCCGCCAGCGAAAAAAGCGAAAAGCTGCTTACGATCCCCGACGGCACGCACATCGAGTGCACCGGCTGGCAGAGCGGGTGGGCCAAAACGACCTACGAGGGCAAAACAGGCTATGTCTCGGCAGCGTACTTATTGTATGACGGCAAGGTGCGTGCGGACGGCGGCCTGCGCCTGCGCAGCGGCCCGGGCGAAAGCTACGAAAAACTGCTCACCGTGCCGGACGGCACCGTGCTGCCCTGCATTTCTCAGGGGGACGGCTGGGTGAAAACGACCTACAACGGCAAAACAGGTTATGTTTCTCAGGACTATCTGCTGGTTCCCGTTACCGTGCGTGCGTCCACGGGCCTGAACCTGCGCGCCTCTGCCAGCGAAACGGCCGAAAAACTGCTCACCATTCCCAACGGCACCGTAGTACAGTGCTACGGCAACAAGGAGAATGAGTGGGCCAGGGTGGCTTACAACGGCAAGGCGGGCTATGTTTCCTATCTTTATATCGCCTATGATTGAGCGGTGAAACGGGCTCGAAGAAACTGAAAGCGGGGCTTAAAGGAAGTGTTTGTCCATGAGAAAAACAGCGATATCCATTTTGGCAATAACGCTTTGCGCGCTGTTATCCGGCTGTGGAAAAGCAATGACCATCAGCCTTCCGTTTGCAGCCTCGGACGTGGAAAATGTTGAAATGTACCATTATGTCGTTCCGGCCTCCGCTGAAAAAAAGATCATAACGCAGGCGGATGCTATCAGCGAGCTTTACGCCGTGTTTTCGGAACTGCCTGTGAACGACCGAAAGACCGAGCCGGTCGTGGGGGGAGCGGTAACGAGCTTCAGGTTCAACCTTTCGGATCATACAAGCTATGAAATTATTTATTGCGCAGAGGCTGTTAAGAAAGGCCGATTGAAGCTCCCCGCAGAACAGCAGGATTATTTCACCTCGGCGGATATTGGAGGCTGCTGGGATGGCTGTGCTTATGAAGCGGTGGATACAGGCGAAAGTGAGCTGCCGACATACAGTTGAACCACGGTTTTCCGGCGGTTCAAAACCGCGTGGCGGAGCTGCTGTAAGTAAAAAAGAACCATGCGGGACGGCTGCCACGGCATGCTGTTCCGTCGTATAAAAGCGCGTTCCGTCCGGTCTTATGGCTTTGCGGAGCGAGCTTTTTATCATTCCACATAAAAGCGGCTTTCTTTTTCGGCGCAGAATGTGTAAACTGGAGAAAAGCATAAAAATTTTTGAAATGCTTTACCAATTTACTTGACTAAAGCGAACGGCTGTATTATACTGCTTTTATCACGGAAAACGGAGCGGCCGCACCGGCCGGAAACGCCGCCGTGGACGGCGAAAGCGGGAGCCGGCTTTGCACGGGACCGCCCGCGCCGCAGAACAAAGGGGGCAAGCGCCAATGGAGATCGAAACGGGACGTCTGCCGAAAGACGAACAGGTGCCGCTGCTTTTGCGCGGACTGTTCGAGCAGCGCGGCTACCGCCGCTACCGGATGAGCAATTTTGAAGCCTATGACCTGTACCGGGAGAATAAAAACTTTCTCGAAAGCGAAGGGATCATTACCTTCACCGATGCGTCGGGCCGGTTGATGGCTCTGAAGCCGGACGTTACCATGAGCATCGTCAAGCATACGAAGCCGGACGCTGTTTCCAGCAAGCTGTATTATGTGGAAAACGTGTTCCGTCTGGCGCCGCAGAGCGGCGAATACCGGGAGATCAGCCAGATGGGCCTGGAGTTCATTGGCGGCCAGGGCGGCTATGCCGAGGCTGAGGCCGTTGAATTGGCCGTGCGCAGCCTTGCGGCCATTGGTCCGCAGAGTGTTCTGGACGTGGGTCACATGGGCTTCATCACGAGCCTGTTGGACGTGCTGGGCGTCAGGGAGGAAGCCCGCGCCGCCGCGCTGGACGCGCTGCGGGCCAAAAACGCCCACACGCTGCGGGCCATCGCGGCCGAAAGCGGCTGCACGGAGGAAGAGGCGGGCCAGCTTGCCGCGCTGGCGGCTTTGGCCGGGCCCTTCCCCGAAACGCTGGACGCCGCCCGCGCGCTGGTGGCCGCGCCGGGCATGGCGGACGCCTGCGGCGAGCTGCAGAGCCTGTACGACGCGCTGGAGGCTGTGGATGCGGCGGATACTCTGCGGCTGGATTTCTCCACGCTCAACGACATCGACTACTACAACGGCGTTGTGTTCAAGGGTTATGTCCGGGGCGTGCCCCGGGCCGTGCTGGCGGGCGGGCGTTACGACAACCTGATGCGCCGCTTCGGCAAGCCGCAGCCCGCCGTGGGCTTCGCGCTGTACCTGGGCGGGCTGGGCCGGGCGTTTGCGGAAAAATCCGATTACGACGTAGACACTCTTCTTTTGTATGATGCAGGCCAAAGCCCGGCGCAGGTGGCGCGGGCGGTACAGAGCATTTTAAAAAGCGGCCGCAGCGTAAGGGCCGAACAGAGCGCGCCGGAGGGCCTGCGTGTGCGCCAGACGCTGCGCCTTGGCCCGGACGGAGCGGTCCCCGTGACAGGAGGTGGCGGCATATGCTGAATATCGCCTTGCCCAAGGGACGCTTGGGCGACAAGGTATACGGGCTGTTTTCCTCCATTGAGTACGACTGCGCGGCCATTTACGAGGACAACCGGAAGCTGGTGTTTGAAAACCCGGAGCGCGGCGTGCGGTACCTGCTGGTGAAGCCCAGCGACGTGGCCATCTATGTGGAGCACGGAGCGGCGGACATCGGCGTGGTGGGCAAGGACGTGTTGCTGGAAACACAGCCCGATGTATATGAGCTGCTTGATTTGCAGCTGGGCCGCTGCCGTCTGGCTGTGGCAGCGAAAAACGGCTGGCAGGAGGACCTTTCGCTGCCATTGCGCGTGGCGACGAAGTACCCCCGCGTGGCAAAAGAGTATTACGAGGCGCAGGGCCGCCAGATCGAGATCATCCGGCTGAACGGCAGCATCGAGCTTGCGCCCATTCTGGGCCTTTCGGATGTGATCGTGGACATCGTGGAAACAGGCACGACGCTGAAGGAGAACGATCTGGGCGTGTTCGCGGACGTGGCCCAAAGCAGCGCGCGGCTCATTGCAAACAAGGCGAGCTATCAGTTCAGCGCCGGCGTCATCGACGGCATCTGCGGGAAGTTGAGGGAAAAGCTATGATTCGTGTGTTCAAAAGCGGGGAAGTGGCCCGCGCGGATATTTTATACCGGGGAGAATCCGGCAGCACGCAGGCCGTGGAGGACGCGGTGGCGGATATTCTGGCCGATGTGAAGAAAAACGGAGACGCGGCGGTGCTGCGCTATTGCGAAAAATTCGACGGTGTGAAGCTGGCGGGGCTGCGCGTGGCGCAGGCGGATATCGACGCGGCCTACGAAGCGGCGGACCCGGAATTCATCCGGACGCTGACGATGGCCGCTGGCAACATCGAGGCCTTCCACAAACGGCAGATCCGCCGGAATTTTGTCATCAACGACACGCCCGGCGTGGTGCTGGGCCAGAAGGTGACGCCCATTGAGCGGGTGGGCCTGTATGTGCCCGGCGGCACGGCCAGCTACCCCTCCAGCGTTCTGATGAACGCTATTCCGGCGCGTCTGGCGGGCGTTTCGGAGATCATAATGGTAACGCCTCCCGCAAAGGACGGCAGTGTGGCGCCGGCCATTCTTACGGCCGTAAGGGTGGCGGGCGTGACGGCCATTTACAAAATGGGCGGCGCGCAGGCCGTGGCGGCGCTGGCCTACGGGACCGAAAGCGTGCCGAAGGTGGATAAGATCGTCGGCCCGGGAAACATTTTTGTGGCCGCCGCCAAGCGCCGGGTATACGGCATCGTGGACATCGACATGATCGCAGGCCCCAGCGAGATACTGGTGCTGGCCGACGCTGCGGCGAACCCCGCCTATGTGGCAGCGGACCTGCTGAGCCAGGCCGAGCACGACAGGCTGGCCACCGCGGTGCTGGTGTGCGACAGCGAGGCGCTGGCCGGGGCGGTTTCGGCGGAGCTGGAGCGGCAGATTCCCTTGCTGCCCCGGGCGGACATCGCCCGCGCGTCCATCGACAACAACGGCAAGATCATCATTGCACGGGACATGGCCGAGGGCGTGGACATCGCCAACGAGATCGCGCCCGAGCATCTGGAGGTCTGCGTGGACGACCCGTTCAGCCTTTTGAACAGCATCCGCAACGCGGGCAGCATCTTTTTGGGAAAAAACGTGCCCGAGGCGCTGGGCGATTATTTCGCAGGGCCGAACCACACGCTGCCCACGCTGGGCACCGCGCGGTTTGCCAGCCCGCTTTCCGTGGATGATTTCGTGAAAAAATCCAGTTTTATTTATTACACGAAAGAGGCGCTGGGTGCGGTGCAGGAGCGCATCGTCGATTTTGCCGAGCGCGAGGGGCTTTCCGCTCACGCGCGCAGCGTGTCCATCCGGTTCGAGGACGGGCAGTAAGACGAAGCAAAGGGGAAAAGCGAATGGAGTTTATTGCGTTCATCGTGACGGTGCTTGTGGGCTTTGTGGCGGAAAGCCTGCTGGGGAATTGGCTGAACTGGCCCGGTGTGGGCGCAGTTTTCGCCGCTGCGGCAGCGGCGGCGTTCATTCTTCGGGCGCTGCAGCGTAAAGAAGCGCCTGCCGAAACACAAAGCGATGCCCAATCCCCGGGCGGTTGCCCCGGCGGGCAGGAAAAATGATTTTTGGTGCAGGGAGGCAGAGAAACGCATGAGCCGTTTTTTGGCGGGCGCGCTGCGCGCCGTTACGCCCTATACGCCCGGGGAACAGCCGCGGGGCGTGGAAACCCTTATCAAACTGAACACGAATGAAAACCCGTACCCGCCCAGCCCGAAGGTACTGGAGGCGCTGAACGGCCGCGCGGCGGAAAACCTGCGCCTGTATTCGGACCCCGCGTGCGCGGATTTTCTGGCCGCGCTGGCAGAGACGTTCGGCGTGGGCCGGGACCAGGTGTTCGCGGGCAACGGCTCGGACGAGGTTCTGGCGTTTGCATTCCTCGCGTTTTGCGAAAAGGGCGCGGCATTCGCAGACATCACCTACGGCTTTTACCCGGTGTTTGCGCAGCTGTTCGGCATCGCGGCGCAGGAGGTGCCGCTCCGGGAGGATTTTTCGGTGAATACAGGCGATTATGCGGGTGTGCCGGGCACGGTGTTCCTGGCAAACCCCAACGCGCCCACGGGCCTGTGCCTGCCGCTGGCGGAGATCGAGGCGCTCCTTCGGCAGGACCCGGACCGCCTGGTGGTGGTGGACGAGGCCTATGTGGATTTCGGCGGAGAGAGTGCCGCCTGCCTGCTGGGCCGGTACGACAATCTGCTGGTGGTGGGCACCTTTTCCAAAAGCCGAAGCCTCGCGGGCGCGCGGCTGGGTTATGCCGTGGGCAGCCCGGCGCTCATCGCGGACCTGAACACCGTCAAATTCAGCTTCAACCCCTATAATATCAACCGCCTGACGCTTCTGGCGGGCGAGGCCGCGCTGGCCGACGCACCCTACTTCGCGCGCTGCTGCACGCAGGTAGCCGCCGTGCGGGACGAGACGGCGCAGGCCCTTCGCGCGTTGGGCTTCACAGTGACAGACAGCAAAACAAACTTTCTGTTCGCGGGCGCGCATCCGGCTGTTTCCGGAGGAGAATATTATGCAGCGCTGCGGCAAAGCAGCATTCTTGTGCGGCACTTTACGCTGCCGCGTATCGAGAACTGGGTGCGCATCACCGTCGGCACCGCCGCGCAGATGCAGCGCCTTGTGGATGTGACAAAGCAGATACTGGACGCGCGGCACAGCGCCGCGCGCTGACAAAAAACACACGAAACAGGAGGGTTTGCCATGAGCATGCGCATCGTAAAATCCGCGCGCCGCACCGACGAAACGGAGATCAGCCTGACGCTGAATCTGGACGGTTCAGGCATTTACGACGTGGACACGGGCTGCGGTTTTTTGAACCATATGCTGGAGCTGTTCAGCCGCCACGGCCGGTTCGACCTCACGCTCGCCTGCCGCGGCGACGTGCAGGTGGATTATCACCATACCGTGGAGGATATCGCCATCGTGCTGGGCCGCGCGTTCAGCGAGGCGCTGGGTGATCGCGCCGGCATCAACCGCTACGGCACCTGTACGCTGCCCATGGATGAGGCGCTCATCCTTGCGGCTGTGGACATCAGCGGGCGGCCGGCCGTGGGCTATGCGCTGGAGGTCCCCACCGAAAAGGTGGGCGATTTCGACACCGAACTGGTGGAGGAATTCCTGCTGGGCTTCGCGCGCAGCCTGGGCTGCGCGGTGCATGTGCGCCGCCTGGCGGGCACAAACAGCCACCATATCATCGAGGGCATGTTTAAGGCGTTGGCCCGCGCGCTGAAAGAGGCCGTCGCCATCGATGAAAAATACGCGCTGGAGATCCCATCCACCAAGGGGACGATTTTGTGAATGCGGAGGGACGGATATGATCGCGGTGATCGATTACGGCGTTGGCAACCTGTTCAGCCTTTCGTCCTCTCTGGCGTATCTGGGGCTGGAAAACAAAGTCACGCGCAGCGCGCGGGAGCTGGACGAGGCGTCGCATATCATCCCTGTCTCTTATACACATCTCCGAGCCCACG
>ERZ1504258.567-NODE-567-length-8794-cov-4.468131_pt1 | contig 8794 bp, 6 predicted proteins | sample MGYA00575508_ERZ1504258 | MGnify/ENA primary metagenome ERZ1504258 (study PRJEB39906, sample SAMEA3182112) | gut metagenome | biome: human; feature: gut; material: Stool; isolation source: human stools | place: Canada | collected 2013-05-06 ... | reverse complement strand
CGCCACCCGCGCAGAGTTCGCGACCATCCTCATGCGCTACGCGAAGCTGTAACAGGATAAAGCACAAGGGCAGGCCAATGGCCTGCCCTTGGTTTTTGCATATGTGTAATATGTAGGGGAGCGGACAGCCGGGCCCGGCGGCACGCTGCCGATCCAAACCGGCCATCGTGAAAACGGCAACGGCCCCCGACTTGTCATTGCGAGGCCCCAACGGGGCCGTGGCAATCTCAGGGAGGCACTGGCAGCCCGTACAAACCGCCGTCAAAATGGCACGCACCGATTGCGTCTGTAGCGGCGCTCAGCGAGCGCCATGCAGGTTGGCAATGATCACGGCACAAATTCAGTGGCACAATGCCACCAGATTTGTCATTGCGAGGAGGCCGCAGGCCGACGTGGCGCCCTGAGCGCGCAGCGCGAGGAAGTGCCCTTGGGGTGCAATCTCGCAGTACCCGGTCAGATAACAGGAAAGCCTCGGCGAATTCGCAGACTGTTGCGTGAGATTGCCACGTCGCTTCGCTCCTCGCAATGACACGTCAGGGTGGTGCGGCGGTGCACCAGTGCCCTTGCGCGGTTGAATAGGCCCCTACCGGGCGCTCACAACCCGCAAGGGGCACGCCGCATCCGTAAGGCGGCAAAGCCGCCAACGGCTGCGCAGTGAGCGCCGCTACAGACGCAATCGGCTTGTGCGTTTTTTCGGTAGCCCGTGCGAACTGCAAGTGCCTTCCCGAGATTGCCACGGGCGCAAAGCGCCCTCGCAATGACAAATCGGGGGCCATCACCGTTTTAGCGATAGCCCGTGCGAATCGTTCGTGCAGCGCCGGGCCCGGCTGTCCGCTCCCCTACAACGCATGACTGGCAGCTTTGTGAAATTCTCCGCTTTCCATTTTCAATTTTCCACTTACTCTTCCCTTGCCCAATCGAGGCTCCTGCCGACGGCCTTTGCCCAGCCGCGGCGATTTTTTTCGCGCTGCTCGGCCGTCATATGCGGCAGGAAGCTGACATCGCACCGCCACTGGCGGCGCAGCTCGTCCGGATCGTGCCAGATGCCGACGGCGAGCCCGGCCAGATACGCCGCGCCGAGGGCCGTTGTCTCGCGGATGACGGGGCGGCGCACCGGCGTGGCCAGCATGTCCGCCTGGAACTGCATGAGGAAGGCGTCGCGGCTCGCACCGCCGTCGACGCGCAGCTCGCGCAGCGGCACGCCGGTGTCCTTCTCCATGGCGGCGACGAGGTCCATGCTCTGGTAGGCGATGGATTCCTGCGCGGCGCGGATGATGTGCTCGCGCTTCGTGCCGCGCGTGATGCCGACGATGGCCCCGCGGGCGTACATATCCCAATACGGCGCGCCGAGGCCCGTGAAGGCCGGGACAAAATACACGCCGCCGGTGGAGTCGACCTTCTGCGCATAATACTCCGCGTCGCTTGCTTCGCTGAGGAAGCGCATCTCGTCGCGCAGCCACTGGATAACGGCCCCGCCGACAAAGACGCTGCCCTCGAGGGCATAGGTCACATGGCCGCCGAGCCCGGCCGCGATGGTCGTGACAAGGCCGTGGCGGCTGACGCAGGGCGTCTCGCCCGTGTTCATGAGCAGGAAGCAGCCCGTGCCGTAGGTATTCTTGGCCTCGCCGGGGGCGAAGCAGCACTGGCCGAACAGCGCGGCCTGCTGGTCGCCCGCCGCGCCCGCGATGGGAATTTCCACGCCCTGGATGTTGCAGGTGCCGAAGTCGCCGCTGCTCGGGCGGACGTCCGGCAGCATGCAGCGCGGGATGCGCAGGACCTGCAGGAGCGTCTCGTCCCAGTCGAGGCGGCGGATGTCAAAGAGCATGGTGCGTGATGCGTTCGTCACGTCCGTTGCGTGAACGCGGCCGCGCGTCAGCTTCCAGACGAGCCAAGAATCCACCGTGCCGAACAGCAGTTCACCGCGCTCGGCGCGCTCCTGCGCACCGGGCACATGGTCGAGGATCCACCGAATTTTTGTAGCCGAGAAATAGGCGTCCGGCACAAGGCCCGTGACGGCCCGAATGTGCTCCGTCAGCCCGTCGGCGCGCAGCCGGTCGCACAGGGCGGCCGTGCGGCGGCACTGCCAGACGATGGCGGGGTAAATGGGGCGGCCCGTGGCCTTTTCCCAGACGATGGTCGTCTCGCGCTGGTTCGTGATGCCGATGGCGGCGATCTCCGCGGGGTCGATGCCGCCGCGCGTGATAGCCTCCATCATGACGCCGTACTGGCTGGAGTATAATTCGAGCGGATCGTGCTCCACCCAGCCCGCCTGCGGGTAGAGCTGGGGGAATTCCTTCTGCGCGGAGGCGACGATCTGCTGGGAGCGGTCAAAGACGATGGCGCGGCTGCTCGTCGTGCCCTGATCGAGGGCGACAAGGTATTTTTTCATGGTTCCTCCTCAGTAAGGCAGCGTGCTGCCGCCGATGAATTCGCGCAGGAGGGAATCCCGCGGCACGAGATCCGCTGGGACGTCCGGCAGCTCCCGCATGACCTCGAGCACGTCGGACAGCTCCGGCAGGGCAAGGCGCTCCAGTTCGTCCCGCAGCAGCGGGCGGTAGACGCCGAGCTCGGCGGAATAGAACGAGTCGATGCTGCCGTGGGCGCGCGGCTTGAAGGGCATGATATAGCGCTGCTCGCCGCGGTCGACGCGCTCGCGCATGGCGATGGTCTCGGACAGGGCGCGGCCACGGCCCGTGCCGTCGCGCAGCATACGGCGGACGAGACGGATCTTCGACGGATGGAGCGGATGGCCGCTGCGCGGGGTGATGCGTGTGCGGACGCTGACATAGATGCGCGTCGTGCGGCCGTCATAGCCCGTGACCTCCGGGTTCAGGGCGTGGATGCCCTCCAGAATGACCAGCTCGCCGGGCCGCCTGCGCAGCGTGCGGCCATCGAAGACACGGACGCTGTTTTTGAAGTCATAGTGCGGCAGCTCCACCTCCTCGCCCGCCAGCAGCTTGCCGAGCTGCTCCTGGAAAAACGGCACGTCGACGCGCGACGGGCGCTCGAGGTCCAGCTCGTTGCGGCTGAAAAGCTCCAGCTCCCGCTCCGTGAGCGGGCAGAAATAGTCGTCCATGGAGAGCGTGTGCGTCTCCATGCCGCGGCGGTCCAGCTCCCGCTCGATGAGCAGGGCGGTCGTCGTCTTGCCGGAGCCGGACGGCCCCGCCAGCAGCACGGCCGGGCGCTCCTGCGCATGGGCGGCGATGAGATCGGCTGCGCGGATGATCTGCTGTTCATAAAGTCTGCGGTCATGCTCCAGCACCGCGGCGGGGTCCTGCGCAAGCAGGGCGCTGAGCTGATCGGTCGTCATAGGGCGTTCCTCCTCTGGGTCCCGGAAAAGCCGGGACGTGTTTCCTTCCAGTATAGCACAACGCGCGGGAAAATGTTGACGGATTTCTAAATTTTGTGCAAATTGCCGGTTCTTTCGACAGGCGGGCAAGCACTGCGGCAGGGCCTTGCACAGCTTGTCAAAAAAGTCCCTCCGAAGCTTTCGGCTGGGCAGATTTTTTGACAGTCTGCTTGCATTCCATAACCATCTCCTCTATAATATAGATTGTATGACTATGGTTAGGAGAAAAGAAAGCAATGAGTAGTTTGAAGGAAAACAAGATGGGCACGATGCCCATCGGGCGGCTGCTGCTGACCATGGCGCTGCCGATGGCCCTGTCCATGCTGGTGCAGGCGCTTTACAACGTGGTCGACAGCGCCTTTGTCGCGAAAATTTCGGACGTTAATCAGGACGCACTCAACGCCGTTTCGCTGGCCTTCCCGGTGCAGAACATCATGATCGGCATTGCAACGGGCACGGCCGTCGGCGTCAATGCCCTGCTGTCGCGCGCGCTCGGCGAACGCGATGCGGACATGGTGAACCGCTCCGCCCTGAACGGCGTCTTTCTTGCCGGGCTGGGCATGCTGCTCAGCGCCCTGTTCGGCATTTTCTGCGCAGAGCTCTTCATGCGCTCCCAGACGTCGAACGAAGCCGTCATCGCCTACGGCACGGCCTATATCCGCATCATCACCATCGCCTCGTTCGGCATTTTCGGCGAGATCATCTTTGAGCGCCTGCTGCAGTCCACGGGCCGCACGATCTATACCCTCGTCACGCAGGGTACCGGCGCGGTCCTGAACATCATTTTTGACCCCATTCTCATCTTCGGCCTGTTCGGCCTGCCGCGCATGGAGGTCGCAGGCGCGGCCGTGGCCACGGTGCTCGGCCAGATCGTGGCGTTTATTCTGGCCATGATCCTCAACCACCGCAAAAATCCGGACGTCCGCCTGAATCTGCGCGGCTTCCGCCCGGACTGGAAGCTCATCGGCCGCATTCTGGCCATCGGCGTGCCGTCCATGATCATGGTCGCCATCGGCTCGGTGATGTACTACGGCATGAATCTCGTGCTCATGCGCTTTGAGCACGTCCGCGTGGGCCTCGGTGAGGTCGGCACGGCCGTCTTCGGCGCATACTACAAGCTGCAGAGCTTCATCTTCATGCCGGTGTTCGGCATCAACAACGCCGCGCTGGCTATTGCGGCCTATAACTACGGCGCGCGGAAGCCGAAGCGCATCCTCGGCGTGCTGAAGTGCGGTATCCTCAGCGCAACGGCGCTGATGGTGATCGGCGTGGCGGCCTTCCAGCTCATCCCGCAGGTCCTGCTCGGCCTGTTCAACGCCAATGCGGACATGCTGGCCGTCGGCGACCCGGCGCTGCGCACCATGAGCCTCGCCTTCGTGTTCGCAGGCGCGTGCATCATCGTCGGCGGCGTGTTCCAGGCTCTCGGCAACAGCGTCTACAGCATGATCGTCTCCATCGCGCGCCAGCTGGTCGTGCTGCTTCCGGTGGCCTACCTGCTGTCGCTTTCCGGGAACATCGACGCCGTCTGGTTCGCCTTCCCGATCGCGGAGGTCGCCTCGCTGACGATGACGGTCATCCTGTTCCTCCGCCTGTATCGGAAGAAGATCCGCCCGCTCAGCCGGATGCCGGCGGCAGAATAAGCGAGAAGGAGGAACGGCCCGATGGTCATTCTGCTGAAACAGCATGCCCCGCAGGCGGAGCAGGAGCGCCTGCTTGCCTGGCTGCGGGAGCTTGGCGCGGAGGTCCGCGTCACCGGCACGCCGGAGCGGCCGTTTTTCTGCCTGACGGGCGACATTTCCCGCATCGACCCGAGCCTTGCGGCGCGCTTCCCGGCCGTGGAGGACGTCCTCCGGCTGACGGAGCCCTATCCCCTGTGCAGCCGCCGCCTGCACCCAGAGCCGACGGTCGTCTCCGTGGGCGGCGCGCGCTTCGGCGGCGGGCACTTCGGCCTGATCGCGGGGCCGTGCGCCGTGGAATCGGAGGAGCAGATCTTTACGGCAGCCCGGCAGGCCAAGGCCGCGGGCGTCTGCCTGCTGCGCGGCGGGGCGTTCAAGCCGCGCACCTCTCCCTATGATTTTTCCGGACTGGGCGCAGAGGGGCTGCGCCTGCTCATCGCCGCCGGGCACGAGACGGGGCTTCCCGTCGTGTCCGAGCTGATGAGCACCGCCCAGCTCGACGCATTCGCCGATGTGGACGTCATCCAGATCGGCGCGCGCAATATGCAGAATTTTGACCTGCTGCGGGCGCTCGGCCGCAGCGAAAAGCCGGTGCTGCTCAAGCGCGGCGTCGGCGCAACGCTGCAGGAGCTTCTGCTGAGCGCGGAGTATCTTCTGGCGGCAGGCAACCCGCGCGTGATGCTCTGCGAGCGCGGCATCCGCACGTTCGACACGTTTACGCGCGGCACGCTCGACCTTGCGGCCGTGCCCGCCCTGCATGAAATGACCCATCTCCCCGTCCTCGTCGACCCGAGCCATGCGGCCGGTCGCGCGGCCCTTGTGACGCCGCTGGCGCTGGCTGCCGCGGCCTGCGGAGCCGACGGCGTGATGGTGGAGATGCACCCTGACCCGCTGCACGCCCGGTGCGACGGGGCGCAGGCTCTGCTGCCGGAGGAGCTGGCAGCGCTGTCACAGCGGCTGCACGCCGTGCGGGAGGCCTGCAGATGAAGATCGACATTCCCGTTTCGCAGCCCTACCGCGTGGACATCGCGCCGGGGCTGCTGGACGACCTCGGCCGCTATGTTTCCTCGGGAACGGCGGCCCTTGTCGTAACCGAGGAGCATGTGGCTCCGCTCCTGCTGGAGCGCGCCTGCCGTGCACTGCGTGCTGCCGGCGTGCGCGCCGTTCCGGCCATCCTTCCCGCCGGGGAGGAGACAAAGTCGCTGGCGCAGTATGCCGCCCTGCTCCGTAAGCTGGCCGAGGCGGGCCTGACCCGCGCCGACACGGTCGTTGCGCTCGGCGGCGGCGTCATCGGCGATCTGGCGGGCGCGACATGGCTGCGCGGCATCCGTCTGGTGCAGGTGCCGACGACGCTGCTTGCCATGGTGGATTCGTCCGTCGGCGGCAAGACGGCCATCGACCTGCCGGAGGGCAAAAACCTCGTCGGCGCGTTCCATCAGCCCGCCGCCGTCGTGTGCGACCCGCAGCTGCTGGACACGCTGCCGTCCGCCATCCTGCGCGACGGCTGCGCCGAGGCGCTGAAGACGGCCCTGCTGTTCGACCCGGACCTGTTTTCCCATCTGGCCGCGCGCGGCACGGACTTCGACCGCATGATGGTCCTGCCCCGCTGCATCGCCTGCAAGCGGGACGCCGTGTGCGCCGACGAATTCGACCGCGGTGCGCGGCAGCTGCTGAACCTCGGCCACACGGCCGGGCACGCCATCGAGACACTCAGCGGCTACCGCATTGCGCACGGCCATGCCGTGGCCATCGGCCTTGCCATAATGGCACGGGCCTTCTGCCGCGATGCCGCAGAGATCGAGGCTGCGCTCATAAAGCTCGGCCTGCCCACCCGAACGGAATTTTCGCCGGAGCAGCTGGCACAGGCCGCACTGGCGGATAAAAAGCGCGCGGGAGAGCGCATTACGCTCGTCATTCCCCGCGCCATCGGCGACTGCGTGCTCTGGGAGGTCCCGGTGGACACGCTGCCGGATATTTTTGAAAGAGGAATGTGACATGGAGCTGTTCCTGCCGCACGGCCCGCTCGGCGGGCGAGTTGCCTCCATTGCGTCAAAATCGCAGCTGCAGCGGCTGCTGCTGTGCGCCGCGCTGGCCGACCGCGAGACGGTCGTGCACGGTGCTTCGGACGCCGCGGACGTGCAGGCGATGTGCCGCTGCCTGCGGGCGCTCGGCGCGCGCGTGACGGCGGACGGAAAGACACTGCGGGTGCAGCCGGTCACGGAGCAGGCGCGCGGCGCAGCGGATTGCGGCGAAAGCGGCGCGACGCTGCGCTTTTTGCTGCCCGTGGCGGCGGCGCTCGGGAGAGAAACGACGTTCCGTCTGCACGGCCGCCTGCCGCAACGGCCGCTCGGCCCGCTGTGGGAGGCGCTGGAGGCACACGGGGTCCGGCTGAGCCGCCCCGCGCCGGACGAGCTTCTCTGCGCGGGCAGACTGGAAAACGGCCGCTTTCTGCTGCCGGGGGATGTTTCGTCCCAGTTTTTCTCCGGCCTGCTGTTCGCCCTGCCGCTGCTTTCCGGCCCCTCAGAGCTGCGCGCGGCCACACCGCCGGAATCGGCGGGCTATATCGCCATGACGCTTGCGGCACTCCGGCGCTTCGGCATCGCCGCGGAGCCGCTCCCGGACGGCTGGGCCGTCCCCGGCGGGCAGCGTTACCGCTCCCCCGGCGCGGTCCGGGCGGAGGGCGACTGGTCGAACGCGGCCTTCTGGCTTGCAGCGGGCGCGCTCTCGCGGCCGGTGACTGTCACGGGCCTGCAGGCGGAGTCCGGGCAGGGCGACCGTGCCATTTTAGAGGACCTACAGCGCTTCGGCGCAGAAGTTGAGCAGAACGCAGACGCCGTGACGGTCCGTCCCGCGCCGCTGCACGGCTGCAGCCTCGACGTGCGCGGCACGCCCGATCTGGCCCCGCCGCTGGCCCTGCTGGCGGCCTGCGCCGCCGGGACGACGCGGATCACGGGCGCGGCAAGACTGCGCTATAAGGAAAGCGACCGGCTCGCGAGCATCGCCGCCGCACTGCGCGCTCTCGGTGCAGACGTGCGGGATCTGCCGGACGGGCTGGAGATCGCAGGCGGCAGGCTGACAGGCGGCACGGTGGACGCCTGCGGCGACCATCGCATCGCCATGCTGGCCGCGATCGCCTCGGCACGCTGCGATGTGCGGCTGCGCGGGGCGGAATGTGTGGAAAAATCGGACCCGCATTTCTGGCAGACGCTTGCCGGACTGCGGAGCGGAACGGAGGAGAGCAGATGAGCAGCAGCTTCGGAACGGTGCTGAAATTACAGCTTTTTGGTGAATCGCACGGCCCGGCCGTGGGCATGTGCCTCGACGGCTTCCCGGCGGGCTTCCGGCCCGATCTTACGGCCCTGCAGACCTTTCTGGACCGGCGCGCGCCGGGGCGCAGCGCCCTGACGAGCGCCCGCCGCGAGGCGGACCGCCCGGAATTCCTGAGCGGCCTTGCAGACGGCCGGACCTGCGGCGCGCCGCTGACGGCCGTGCTGCCCAACGGCGACGCCCACCCGGCGGACTATGCCGGGCTGGAGGATACGCCCCGTCCGTCGCACGCGGACTACCCCGCCGCCGTAAAATATCACGGCGCACAGGCCGCCTCGGGCGGCGGGCATTTCTCCGGGCGGCTGACCGCGCCCCTGTGCGTGGCGGGCGGCCTGTGCCTGCAGCTGCTGGCAGCACAGGGCGTGGAGATTTTCGCCCATATCGCGCAGATCGGGAGCATCCCGGACCGCGCGTTCGATCCCCTTGCGCCGGAGCGGCCGGG
>ERZ1504258.563-NODE-563-length-8855-cov-3.018977_pt1 | contig 8855 bp, 10 predicted proteins | sample MGYA00575508_ERZ1504258 | MGnify/ENA primary metagenome ERZ1504258 (study PRJEB39906, sample SAMEA3182112) | gut metagenome | biome: human; feature: gut; material: Stool; isolation source: human stools | place: Canada | collected 2013-05-06 ... | reverse complement strand
TCAAGCCCATGCGCGAAAGCGCATCAGCGCATGAAATGCGCGCAGCCGCGCAAGCGGCGGGCTTGAGGTTATTATACCACACTTCCCGCTCTGCTGCACCGCCTGCACCAAAAGCACAGGCGCCGGCCCCGGCTGAAAACCCGCGCGCCGGTTCCAGAACGGTCTTGACTTTCCCAGAGTTTATGCTATATTAGTGTTTAGTAATACTAGGTATAAAACCAGGACGGAGGGGAGCGGATGGAATCGCGCTTTGAACGACAGTTGAAAAAGGGCGCGCTGGAGATGCTGGTACTGGGGCTGGTGTGTGCGGGACCTACTTACGGCTACGAGCTGCTGGGCAGCATGGCCCGGCGCAGCAACGGGCTTTTTGCGCTGAAGGAAGGCACGTTGTATCCCATTTTGTACCGGCTGGAAGACGATGGGCTTATCGAAGCGCAATGGCGTACCAGCGGGGGCCGCACCGCACCGAAAAAATACTACACGGCCACGCCGGAGGGTCATGCGGCTTATGCCGTACAACGCAAAGCATGGCGCGCCTTCGCGGACTGCGTGGACGGATTTGACAGGGAGGAGCAGTTATGACGGAACAGGAGAAAAAGATCAAGCGCTATGTCAATGCCATCGAACGGGAGCTGCGCCTGCCTCTGAAAGCAAAAGCGCGCATCAACGGCGACATCGGCACCGATATCCACGCCCGGCTGGAAAAAGGACAAAGCATCGATGAGATCATCGCGGAGATGGGCACGCCGCAGGAGGTTGCCGCGGGCTTTAACGAGGAAATGCAGGATCAGCTTCTTCCCAAAGGCAGCCCCTGGCGCTGGGTGTTCCTCATTGCGGCGATACTGGCGGGCGGAGCAGCACTGCTTTCCATTCTTCCCTTTCTGCTTTTTTATTTTCAAAGCTCCGGCATGGGCGTTATCGGCGGTGCAGACGGGCCGACGGCCATTTTTATAACAGGCGCTGCAAATTTTCTCGCCCCGATGCTCACACCGCTGTGGCTCGCCGTTCCCTTCATTCTGGGATGCTGCGCCGCCTGCGTGCTGCTGCGCTGGGGGCAAAACGGGCCGCGTGCAAAGCATACGCTTGCTTTGATGCTTTCCGCCGCCGCTTTGCTGTGCTGGCTCCTGTTGGGCATATTGTCATTGTGGCAGGTTTCCTCCGCGGCGGGCGCCGCTGTATTGTCCTGGAAAACGCTGCTGTTCCAGCTGTTCAACCTGATGCTGCTTCCGAGTTTCTGGCTTCCCGTGGTAACGCTGTGCATTGCAGCGCGCCGCCGGAAGCCCGCGCCACCGAGGCAATAACGTCAAACGAAGATATGGAAAACCCGTCCCCGGCCGGGGACGGGTTTCTATATTTTTCGGCTCTGCGCCGTCCGCAAGCCTATTTGCGTCTGTCCTGAAAGGAATCGCTCCCCACAATGAGGCAGCAATAAACAACGAACGTAACGGCCAGTGCGCCAATCAGCAAAAACCATCCCATCCGCGAGCCTCCCTTTTGTATTTACTTCATTGTTATCACTTTATTATAGCACTCGTGTATGACAAAAAACTGTATATCCCACCGTTCCTGCGGAACGGGTTCCGTGGACACGGCTGCACGCTGAAGTGTCTTTCCAGTGCAAAATATCGTTGAAAAACAAAAACGGCATCCCAACCGGGATACCGTTCCTGTGGTGCGCTGCAAGGGATTTTGCAGCCGCTTGCGCGTCTGCCGGCCTTGCGGCGTAGCCGCTGCGGCCCCTCACCCTAAAAACGTGCCACCGGCACGTTTTCTTCACGGGCTCGTCCCTTTCGGGTTCGAATCCCTTGCAGCACATAAGAACGACTTTTTCCCAAAAAACAAAAACGGCATCCCAACCGGGATACCGTTCCTGTGGTGCGCTGCAAGGGATTCGAACCCCTGACCTTTTGGTTCGTAGCCAAACACTCTATCCAACTGAGCTAGCAGCGCATACCACTCCGCTTTTGGAGTGCATCATATATGTTATCATAGTCGAACACGGTTGTCAACCGTTTTTTTCGTCCAGAATCATATTTTTTGCCTTTTCCAGCAATTCCTTGTCGGCGGCATAAGTCAGCCGGCGCTGTGCTTCCTCCAGCGGCAGCAGGCAAACTGCCCGCACCTCCTCCGGCTGGGCCCGCAGCGTGCCGCCGGTGATCTCGGCCACAAAGAACACAACATCCTTTGTCACGCCCTTTGCGGGCGAATAGGTCGTCACCTCGCGGTAGCCCGGACGCACGCGCACCTGCGCGCCCGTTTCTTCGCGCACCTCGCGCATGGCGGTCTCTTCCTCGCTCTCACCGGCTTCCACATGGCCTTTCGGAAAAGCCCAGTGGCCGCCATAGCGGTGGCAGATGACAAGCACGCGGGGCGCGCCTTCTTCGCGGGTATAGCAGATCGCCCCGCAGGATTTCTCATGTTTCATGTTCTTTTTCCTCAGTTCAAAATAAATTTACGTTTCGTGCGCCGCCGGGAATTGTGTTTTGGCGCGGGCTTTGGTATACTTGTAAGAGGATTTTACTGCGCGCAGCCTTGCGCTGCGCGGTATTTTTGTTTTATTGGAGGTTTTTCACTTTGACTCTCATGGATCTGTTGCTTCTGCTCCTTGTTATCGCCGCTGCAGTGGCCGTTTATTTCTTTTTTGTCAAAAGCCGGGACGAAGGCACAGAAACGCCCCGGAAAGCCAAAAACCTGGACGGCGCGAAAAAAAGCGCAAAAGCCCTGAGCGCGGCCCGCCGTTTCGCGGCGCTGCACCAGTATCAGGTCATCGCTCCCGCGCAGATTGCCAAGGACGGCAAATTTGCCGACCTTGATTTCATCATCGTCGGCTGGTTCGGCCTTTTGTGCGTAAAATGTGTGGGGCTGGGCGGCCAGATCTACGGCAACCCCGGCGACCCGATGTGGCTGCAGGTGGACGCGGAAAAGCGCATCTCGTTTGAAAACCCCATGCGCGCCGCAGAGGCCGATACCCGCCTGGTGCGTGACACGCTGTTTACTGCGAACCTGCGCGGCATCCAGGTGGAGACCGTGTGCGTTTTCACCAATAAAAAAGCGACCCTTGCGCTGCCGCGCGGCACGGGCCACTACACGCTGAAGGACTTCAAGGCGCTGCTGGGCAAGAGCAAGTACGAGCAGGACAAGGGCGTCGATATTCCCCAGACCGTGGACGCCGTCAAGAAGTGGGTCGTAGAGGGCTGAGGCCCGCCGTCTTGTCCTATTATAGCAAACCGTGGCGGATTTGAAAAGCCGGGTAAAACTATTTACAGTTTGTTCACAGCGGTTTAACAAACCTTACGCAATTCTTTTCTATAATACAATCACAGGGACACGGAAGCCGCAATCCGGGTTCCTGCACATGATTCCTCCTCACACCAAGAGAGATACCCCTAAAAGCCCCCGTGCTCACCACACGGGGGCTTTCCCTTTGCAAAAAGCTGCGCGGTGCGGGACGCTTCCGTTCCCGCGCGCCGCGCAGTTTTTTCTTTCAGGTTTCAGCGCCGCAGCCCGCCTGCGCCACCTCGGCCGCGATATAGCCCGGCACCTGCTCAGGCGTGATGCCCAGCGCGGCGGCCAGCTCACCATGAAGCAGCTCCTCGGCACGCTTCATATATTCGGCCTCGGTACGTGCGGGCTTTTTGCCCTGCGCCGTACGCTCCCTGTTTTTGCCGTAGATCGTCTTGATAAGCTGCACCAAATCGTCGCAGTCGTGCGTGCGCATGAGCGAACGGTAGTGCTCGGCCAGCATCTGCTGATCCTTCCCGCCGCATGGGTTCTCCTCAATCTCCGGGATCCGGCCGATGAGCGCCTCTGCCTGGGCATGCGTCAGAATGGGCCGCATAAACACCTTGGCGTCCACGGGAATATATACCGTGCCTGTTTCGTACACAGGGTCCAGCTTATAATACAGCTTTTTTTCGCCGGCGCCCGGCAGCCCCGCCGGAGCCTCCACAGCCTCCACACGGCATACGCCCATATTCCCGTACACGATCAAATCGCCTTTTTGAAACATCGTATTCCCTCCTGTAAAACCACTCCACCCGTTTCGTCCCGAACAGGCGAACGCGCCGCGCCGTGCTCCCTCCCCTGCGCTTCGCTCCGCCGAAAATCAAAACAGCGTGCGGTTTTGACAGCCGGACTTACGTTCCTCAAAACCACACGCTGCAATTTTTCAGTATCCCGTTTTGCCGCCGCTGCGGCATTTCCTGTTTATAGTATACCACATTTTGCCCCCAATTGTAAGCGGAAGTTTTTTCTCTCCGCCGCGCGCCCTCCGAAACCGGGCGGACAGCCTGTCCAAAATTTTATCCGGGCCGGACTTTTCCCCACCCCCTATGCATATAAATTGCATGAGGTGATGTCAAAATGTACAAGCGGCGCAGAAGGCGGCATATTGTAATGCCCGTGCTGGCGGGCCTGCTGACGCTGGCCACGCTGGGCAGCACGGCCTTCGCCGCGCCGTCCTTTTCCCTCCCGCAGGCTGCCGCGTATTTCAGCAGCATTCTGTGCGCGCCGAATGCAGCGCTGGCCGCAACCCGGCGAGTGCTGGACGACGCCATGGACGAGGACGCAGTGCCCACGGCGCAGCCTATCGATGAGGACGATCCCGAGGCAGGCTTCTGGACGGTGGGCCCGACCGAGGAGGAAATGCTGTCTCAGAGCGAAGCGCAAAGCGTATCTTCCGGCGCTTCCTCCGTACCGGACGGCCCCATTCCCGATGGCATGGCCCCGCTGCTGGAAGCGCATTACGAGCAGGGCGCGGGTGCGGGCTATGTTTCCAGCGGCGCAGCCACCGTGCGCAACAGCACCGACCTGCCTGACAGCGAGGTAGCCGCGGAAATGATGCAGACGCTTCCGTTCCAGGTGGAGCTGAACAGCGCGGAGCCTCAGGTACTCATTATGCACACGCACACCACAGAAACCTACGAACTGGAGGAAAAAAACTGGTGCGATCCGGCGTTTTCCGCCCGCAGCACGGATCTTTCTGTCAATATGGCCGCAGTAGGAGCCGAAATGGCCGCCCAGCTCAACGCGGCGGGCGTAAACACCCTGCACGACACCACCCTGCACGATTACCCAAGCTACAACGGCAGCTACGCCAAAAGCAACGCCACCGTGCGCAGCTATCTGGAGCGGTATCCCAGCATCAAGGTGGTGCTGGACGTCCACCGCGACGCCATCCAGCGGGACGACGGCACCCGTGTCAAGCCCGTGGCGGACATCGGCGGCATGAAGGCCGCCCAGGTCATGATCATCTGCGGCGCAGACGTGGACGGCAATCTGCCCAATTTTAAACAGAACCTCCGCTTTGCCAGCCGCTGGCAGGATAAGATGGAAAGCATGTTCCCCGGTCTCACACGGCCTGTGCTGTTCGACTACCGCTATTACAATCAGGATCTTACGACCGGCAGCCTGCTCATTGAGATGGGCGGCCATGCCAATACTTTGGAAGAGGCCAAATACTCCGGCCGCCTGGTTGGTCAGGCCCTGGCTGCTTTGTTTGCAGAGGGCTGAACGCGCCCGTATATAAACTCTTCGGCCACGCAAAAAGCCCCGCGCATACGCACGGGGCTTTTATTATTGGTACAGTCTTATTCCGCCACTTCTTCAAAGGCCTCTTCACCGGCGCCGCAAACGGGGCACGGCACGGGAGGAACGTCGCCCTCAAATGTCTGGCCGCAAATCGTGCATCTCCATTTTTTCATAATACTAACCTCCTTTTATTCATTTCGTTTCACCTATTGATATTATATACCAATTGATAATACAACGCAATAGTTTTTAAAAAAGAATCATTCACCGCGCACGGCTTTGGCAAAATCCCGGCCGAACTGTACGGCTGCAGCCAGGTCCTCCTGTGTGGGGCAGAACCGGACACGCATGCCCTCCAGCGGCAGGCTCAGCCGAAGCTGCTGCATGCGCGCAGTCAGATTGGGAACCGCCTCGCCGCTCCAGCCGTAGCTGCCGAACGCACCCGCCGGCTTGCCCTTGTGGATGATGGGGTTCAGGCCAAGAAACATTTCGTACACTGGAGGCAGCGCGTCGCCGACCAGCGTGGGGCTGCCCAGCAAAAAGCCGTCCGCCGCGGCTACCGCGGCCTTTGCAGCGGCGGTGTCGTCGGAGACGAGGTCGTACATTTCCACACGCACGCCGCCTTCCTTCAAGCCGTCGCGGATGTGCTCGGCCAGGCGGCGCGTATAGCCGTAAGCGGAAACGTAGGCAACTGCCACCACTTTTTCCGGCCTCTGTTCAGGCCGGCACCAGGTGCGGTACATGTCAAAATACTTCTGCACGCCGCTGCGCAGCACGGGGCCGTGGCCGTTGCCCACAAACTCCACGGGCAGGCTGCCGATCTTATCCAGTGCGCTGCGCATGAACGGGTCTTTGAACGGCCCGATGATGTGGTCGAAATAATATTTGTACGCGGGAGTGAAATCGCCGTCGATGAGGTCGTTGAATACGCGCGGGTCGGCATAATGGCAGCCAAAGCTGTCGCAGGTAAACAGGGCTTTCAGCTCCGGGATGTACGTATACATGCTGTCGGGCCAATGAAGCATGGGCACACTGAGGAATTTCATCGTCAGACCGCCCAGGTCAATCTCGTCCTTCTCCGTGACGGCGCGGGACGGAAACGGGCCATTGACGATTTCTTTCAAAAACGTCAGCGCCGTTCCGCTGCCCAGCACCGTGGCGCCGGGCGCAAGCTCCAGCAGCCGCTTCATGCTGCCCGTGTGGTCCGGCTCGGTATGGTTGACGACGATATAATCCAGAGAAGCCGGGTCGCACACCTCGCGGATATTGGCAAGGAACTCCTCAAAGAACGGCTCCTTGCTCGTCTCGAACAGCACCGTTTTTTCAGTGCCCTTCACGATATAGGAATTGTAGGAAGTACCGTGGTCTGAATGCATGATGATATCGAACACGCGCAGGCCGGGATCCTGCACGCCCACGTACCAGATGTTTTCTTTCGCCTGTAAAGCGCCCATAAAATCCAATCTCCTTTTATCGGTTTTGCATCATACATTTTATCTTATTTTGTTGAAAGCCGCAAGGACCGGGCCAGGCGCGCACTTCTAGTATATGCAAAAAATCTCCGGCAAACCGCGGTACCGGAGACCTTTTATCTGTTCCATGCCGGCAGCCGTTTCACGCATGCGCCCGGCGGTAGACCAGAAAATCAAAATGCAGTTCTGTTGTAAGCGTATCCAGCGAGGCCAGCCTTTCAGCGCCGGAGCGGGGCGTTTTCCAATAATAAGGCGTCATCGCAAACAGGTCCAGGATCGTGCTGCCCGTCACGGTGAGCATGCTGTGTACGGGTATCCTCTGCTCCAGCGCAAAGCCGGGATAAGCGACATCCTGCACCGTATTTTCGTAAGGGCGCTCGTAGAGCACCTCCTTAAGGCCGTACAGGTGGCGCGGGCCGGGCACCGCAAACACGAATGCTCCGCCGGGCTTCACCACACGGGCAAATTCCTGTGCGGCGGCCGGGCTGAAAATATCGACCAGGCAATCCGCCGCCGCATCGGCCACAGGGATGGCGAAGCTGCTGGCCACGGCCCACTGCACGGCATGTCCCTTGTCCCGCCTGGCCGCTGCCTTTACCGCGAATTTGGAAATATCGAACGCGGCCGCCGACGGCGTTTTGCCTGATGCGCGCAGCGCCTGTACAAGACGGGCGGTATAATACCCTTCCCCACAGCCCGCGTCTACCAATGAGGGAGCCGGCAGCTCCATAAGCAGGCTGCAGACAAGCGCATTCAGCCCGTCGGAAAAGCAGGCATACCCGCCCGTATCCAGAAACCGGCGGCGGGCCGCCACCATCTCCCTGCTGTCGCCGGGGATTTTGGCGTGCATCTGGGCGGCCGGCAGAAGATGGGCGTAGCCCTCAGCCGCGAGGTCAAAACTGTGGCGTTTGGGACAGACCAGGACGCGGGCGCCGCGTGTCAGCGGCGCCCCGCACACCGGGCAGCGGAAAAGCTCCATGGTATCGCTCCCTTTCGCATGTTTTTCCGGGCGGCGCCGCGGTGCGGCAGGCGCAAAAAAGGCGCGGCGCGGGCGTGTGCCCGGCGCGCCGCGCCCTGCCGTATATCCGCGGTGCTTATTCTTCGTGCGCCTTCATATACTCTTCAAAGCTGGCATATTTTTGTGCAGGGGCCCTACGTGCGATAAGCTGGATGCTGTCGTCCACCTCGGAAAAGCGCGGCTCCTCTTTTGCAGACTTTGCGCTCTTTTCAGCGCGGGGCGCGTGCTCGGCTTTTTCGCCGCGTCCGTTCTTGCCGCGCGGCGCGCCGTTTGCCAGTTTCTCCTTTTGGGGCTGCTGGGGCTGCGCCTGCGGAGCACTCTCTTTTTTCTGCGGCGCCTGGCTGGCTGCAGCCGGGCCCTGCCCGCCGCTCTTATGGCGGCGGTTTGCACTTTCGGCCGGGGCCGCGCCGTCCTGCTGCGGGCGCTGTGGCGTATTCGTCTGTTCCATTTGAAATTCCTCACTTTTTTCCGGCCGGGCGGCGGCCCGGACCGGCTTTTTCCGCGCAGGGGCCTGCTGCTGCGCCTGTACGGCCGGCCGCACGGCAGGCGCGCGCTCGGCACGCGGCGCGCGCTGGCCGCGCCCCTGCGTCTGTTTCTCTTCTTTTTCAAACACCTGCATCGGCCACTCGTGTTCCACGGACGGGATGCGGATGTGCGTCAGCTTTTCAATATCCGCCAGATATTCCTTTTCCTCAAAGTCGCAGAAGCTTACGGCCACGCCCGCGTGCCCCGCGCGCCCCGTGCGCCCGATCCTGTGCACATATGTCTCAGGGATATTGGGAAGATCATAGTTGAACACATGGGAAAGGCCGCTGACGTCAATGCCGCGGGCGGCA
>ERZ1504258.559-NODE-559-length-8913-cov-2.688643_pt1 | contig 8913 bp, 9 predicted proteins | sample MGYA00575508_ERZ1504258 | MGnify/ENA primary metagenome ERZ1504258 (study PRJEB39906, sample SAMEA3182112) | gut metagenome | biome: human; feature: gut; material: Stool; isolation source: human stools | place: Canada | collected 2013-05-06 ... | reverse complement strand
ATAAGAGACAGGAATGCGGCCCGTTGTTTCAATCTATTCCACATTCCTGCAGCGCGGTTACGACCAAATCATTCACGACGTCAATTTGCAGCGTCTCAGCGTGCTTTTCGCGGTAGACCGCGCCGGCCTTGTGCCCGGTGACGGCGAGACGCATCAGGGTATCTATGACGCCGCGTTTTTCAGTGAGCTCGACAGTTTTCAGATCGTTTCTCCCTGCAATTACGCAGAATTGGCATATTGGCTGGAACGGCTCCTTCTGGAAGACGGCCCGCGTGCGCTGCGTTACCCGCGCGGCGCGGAGGACGAAGCGTTGGCCGCTCTGGACTGCAGCGGCCTGGAATACGACGTGTTTCGTGCGGAAGGTCCCGCGGATGCGGCGCTCGTGACCTATGGCGCACAGGCTAAGGAAGCGTTGGCGGCCGCGAAATTGGCCGCGCAGCAAGGCGTTTGCGTGGATGTGTACAAACTTACAGTGATACATCCTCTGCCGCAGGGGCTTTGTGATGCGCTCGGCGGTTACCGCAGCATCCTGTTTGCAGAGGAGGGCGTGCGGGGCGGCGGTATCGGTGAGCATCTGGCGGCCGCGCTGCTGGAGCGCGGCTGCAACGCGTCTTATCGGCATATCGCCGTGCCGAACAACGGGCTGACGCATGCTTCTGTGGACGAATTGCGCGCCCGCTTTGGGTTGGATGCGGCGTCCCTGGCAGCAGCTATTATGAAGCAAGGAGACGTCAAGTGAAAATTCGATTGGATCAATATCTTTGCCAAAACGGCCTGGCACAGAGCCGGGAGCGTGCAAAAGCGCTCATCATGGCCGGCATTGTGTATGTGGGTGAGGAAAAAAGCGACAAGCCCGGCAATATGGTAGACGAAAATGCACACGTGGAAGTACGGGGCCATGATATCCGATATGTGAGCCGTGGTGGACTGAAGCTGGAAAAGGCGATGCAGGTATTTCCGCTCACCCCGGAGGGAAAGGTTTGCATGGATATCGGCGCGTCCACAGGCGGTTTCACCGACTGCATGCTGCAGAACGGAGCTGTAAAGGTATATGCTGTGGACGTGGGCTACGGACAGCTTGCATGGACGCTGCGCTGCGACAAACGTGTTGTGAATATGGAACGCACCAACATCCGCCATGTGACAGCGGAACAGCTACAGGAGCCGGTCGCTTTTTTCAGCGTGGATGTTTCCTTTATTTCTCTCAAGCATATCTTTCCGGTCGCTGCCGCCATCACCGCGCCGGAGGCGGAAGGTGTCTGCCTTGTAAAGCCGCAGTTTGAGGCCGGGAAGGAAAAGGTTGGGAAGAAAGGCGTCGTGCGCGAAGCTGCTACCCACCGTGAAGTCATTGAAGCGGCGTCCGGCTTTGCCGTTCAGAATGGTTTTTCTGCCATTGGCCTGGATTTTTCACCCATCAAGGGACCGGAGGGGAACATCGAATTTCTGATGCATGTGCGCAAATGCGTACAGCCTGAAGGCCTGCCGCAGCGTACGATAGAAGCGGTTGTGTCAAAGGCGCATGAATCCCTGTAAAGGTGTGGTTTTGTGACTGTTTTTTTGATCCCAAACCTAAAAAAAGAAAATGCCGTTCCCACGGCGCTTCGTGCGGCAAAAACGCTGCGGGGTGCCGGCGCGCGCGTTTTGCTGTCCGATGCAGTGCGGGAGTATTTTGTCGGAATGGGACAGGAATTTGCGGAGGACGCCAAAGCGTTCGAACTTTGTGATGTGATCGTGACGGTGGGCGGCGATGGCACGATCCTGCACGCCGCACGCCAGAGCCTGGGATATAATAAGCCGCTTCTGGGCATCAACATCGGCCGTATGGGCTTTTTGGCCACCGTCGAAGCCTATGAGATGGAAAAGCTGGAACGCCTGGTGCATGGAGAATATATCCTTGACAGGCGCTCTATCCTTTCTGTTTCCGTGGACGGACAGAATCGGTTCCGCCAAACGGCGCTGAACGATGTGGTCATCTCAAAAAGCGGCATCTCTCAGACGGTCGATGTAGAGATTTTCTGCGACGACATTCTGGTCAACCATTACCAGGGCGACGGCGTGGTCATCGCAACGCCCACGGGTTCTACCGCATATTCGCTTTCTGCGGGCGGCCCGGTGCTGGATGCTCACATTGCAGGACTCGTCGTGACACCCATCTGCGCCCACAGCCTGCACAGTCCGTCCATGGTGTTTTCGGCCGGACGCCGTCTGCGCGTTTCGCTGTCTTCTCCGTTGGGGCCTCATAACGCGCTGCTCAGTTGCGACGGCCGCAGTCCGGAGACGATTTCCTGTCAAGACACAGTGGACGTCGCGCTGTCGGACAAGTACATTTCGCTGATCTGCTTCAACGAGGCGGATCAGTTTGAAGCCATAGACAAAAAGCTGAAAGGACGGTAACACAATGAAAAACGCACGCCACAGCAAAATTTTGGAGCTGATCGGCCAGCATTCTATTGATAAACAGGAAGAGCTTCTCGCGCATTTGCGCCGGAGCGGCTTTGAGGTGACGCAGGCCACCGTATCGCGGGATATCCGGGAACTGGGGCTTGTCAAAGTCGCCACCGGGGATGGGCATTACCGCTATGTCGCGGCCTCCGGCGCAGGTAAAAGCGCCCATTCGCCCAGCCGGTTTGAAACAATCTTCCGGGAATCTGTGCTTAAGGCGGATTTCGCGGGCCATTTTGTGCTCGTCAAATGCTATACCGGCATGGCCAATGCCGCCTGCGAAGTGTTTGACGCAATGGTGTGGAACGATGTGGTCGGCACGCTTTCCGGCGACGACACATTCCTTGTCCTGATGCGCTCCGAGGATGCTGCGCGCACTCTCGTGGGTGAGCTTGCGAAATATATTGCGCATTGACGCCGCTCTGCGGAGGTGATTTGCCATGTTGTGCGAAATAAAAATTGAGAATGTCGCCGTCATTGAAAAGGCTGCCGCTGTATTCAGCGACGGCCTCAATGTGTTGTCCGGTGAAACGGGCGCGGGCAAATCCATCCTGATCGATTCAATCAACGCTATTCTGGGGAACCGAACTTCCCGAGAGATCGTGCGCAGCCACACGCCCAAAGCCATGATATGGGCCACGTTCCGCGGAATCGGCGCAAAGACACGCGCCCAGCTTGCGGACGCGGGCTATGAAGCGGAGAACGAGCTGCTTCTCTATCGTGAGATCACGGCAGAGGGGAAAAGCACTTGCCGCATCAACGGCATGCCGGCAACAGCGTCTGTGGTGCGCGACATCTGCAGTGGACTTATCAACATTCATGGCCAGCACGACAATCAGAGCCTGATGAACCCTGCGCGGCATCTGGGTATTCTGGATTCCTTTGCGCAGAACGAGACGGCGCACGATGCTTATTATGTGGTCTACAAAGAGCTTTGCCGCGTCAAAAAGGAAATTGACGCGTTGTCCATGGACGAGACGGAGAAGGAACGCCGCATCGAGACGCTTCGGTTTCAAATTGAAGAGATTGGAGCTGCGGAGCTGCGGCCCGGTGAGGAAGATGAGCTGCTGAACCGCCGGACACTCATCCGCAACGCCCAGACCGTAACGGAACAGTTGAACATTGCTTACGCCGCGCTCAGCGGTGCAGAGGATGCTCCCGGCGCGGGCGAAATGCTGGGCAGTGCCGCCACGGCACTGGAGAGCATCAGCAGTCTTTCTGAGGATTTTGCACCGTTGGCTGAGCAGATGAGCGGGCTTTATTATACGGCCCGGGATGCGGCAAGCGACATTGCCGATATCCTTGCGCGCTGCGAGTTTGACCCGCAGGCGCTGGACGCTGTGGAGGAACGGTTGGATCTTATCTATCGCATGAAGCAGAAATACGGTGGGGATGTGCAGGATATCCTTGCTTATCTGGATGCGGCCACGGCGGAACTGGACGGTATTGAGACAGGCGCGCAAAGGCTGGATGAATTGTACGACCGTCAGGCGGCTTTGTACGATAAAGCAAAAGCGCTGGCAGACGCCCTGACGCAGACGCGGCTGGAGGCTTTTGAGCGCTTTAACGCGCAGATCACGGACGCGCTGCGCTTTTTGAACATGCCCGGCATCCGCTTCACGCTGTCACACAAAAAAGGCCCGCTGGCGGGCAGCGGACAGGACTCCGTTGAATTCAACATCTCTACGAACCCGGGCGAAGAGCCCAAGCCGTTGGCAAAGATCGCATCCGGCGGCGAGCTTTCGCGCATCATGCTGGCTGTCAAAAGCGCATTAGCGGATAAAGATGATATCGGCACTGTGATCTACGATGAGATCGACACCGGGGTCTCCGGTCTGGCGGCAGGGCGCATCGGTGAAAAGCTGAAGCAGACGGCGCAGGGCAGACAGGTCATCTGCATCACACATACTGCGCAGATCGCGGCGCAGGCAGATAACCACCTGCTCATCCGAAAAAACGTCAGTGAAGACCGTACTTATACGGAAATAGACGCACTGAGCGGGGAGGGCCGTGTGCAGGAGCTGGCGCGCATGATTTCCGGCGATAAAATTACGGAACTGGCGCTGGCGAATGCCCGGGAAATGCTTCGGATGGCAAAGGCTTGACAGCCGCGCGTATTTTGGCTATACTATAACCCATAAATGCAGCGACGGGAACGAGTACCTGTGAAAGCGCCGGCAAAGAGAACCTCTGTTTGGTGAAAAGGGGAGCGGTGCGCATGGCGAATACATCCCTGAGCAGCGGGCTGAACAAGTGATTCAGTAGGCCTTGCCGGGTGCGCCCGTTAAAGCGCAGTGTGTTACTGGACACACGGAGGCCGGCATCCGCGAGGGGCCGGTGAACAGAGGTGGTACCGCGGATATCCGCCCTCTGCCAAATTTATTTTGGCAGAGGGCTTTTTTGTATGTCTTCTGCCGCAAAACACAGGAGGAAGTTCCATGGAAAACGTATTCGATCTTTTCAAAGAGCGCGGTCTCATCGCGCAGGCCACCGACGAAGCATCCATTCGAGAGCTGTTGGGCAAAGAAAAAATCACTTTCTATACCGGCTTTGACCCTACGGCGGACAGCCTGCACGTGGGCCATTTCATGCAGCTTATCATCATGCGCTACATGCAGCAGGCGGGGCATCGCCCCATTGTCCTGCTGGGCGGCGGTACCACGATGGTGGGTGACCCCACAGGCAAAACAGACATGCGCAAAATGCTCACCCAGGAACAGATCCAGCACAACGCGGACGAATTTAAAAAACAGATGAGCAAATTCATCGATTTTTCCGAGGGCAAGGCCATCATGGCGAACAATGCCGACTGGCTTCTCGGCCTGAACTATGTGGATTTTCTGCGGGAGATCGGCGTGCATTTCTCTGTCAACAAGATGCTCACCGCCGAGTGCGTCAAAACACGTATGGAAAAAGGCATCACGTTCCTGGAATTCAACTATATGCTGATGCAGAGCTATGATTTTCTGCACTTGGCGCGGGAGTACGGCTGCAAAATGCAGTTCGGCGGAAATGACCAGTGGAGCAATATCATCGGCGGCGTGGAGCTGAACCGCCGATGTGATAACCGCGATGTGTACGGCATGACGTTCACGCTTTTGACAACGCGCGAAGGCAAAAAAATGGGTAAGACCGAAAAAGGAGCAGTCTGGCTGGACCCCGAAAAAACAAGCCCGTACGAGTTCTTCCAGTACTGGCGCAACATAGACGATTGTGAGGTGCAAAATTGCCTGAAGCTTCTCACCGGTGTGCCCGTCAAGGAGATCGACGCGATTGACATGGGCAACGCCTCCGACGTGAACAAGGCGAAGGAACTGCTGGCCTATGAGCTGACGAGCCTTGTGCACAGCAAGGAAGACGCCGAAAAAGCCATTGCCACAGCAAAACGCCTTTTCAGCGGTGAAATGGATGCGGAGCATATGCCCGCCACCGTTGTGGACGCGGCGCTTGTGGCGGACGGAAAGGCCTCCGTGCTCGACCTGCTCGTTGCCGCGGGCCTCGCGCCCAGCAAAGGGGAAGCACGGCGCCTGGTGCAGCAGGGCGGCATTTCCGTGGACGGCGAAAAGGTGACGGATGTATCGGCCGCCGTGAACGCCGAAGCGTTGGGAAAAGGCATCGTTATCAAAAAAGGTAAGAAAGTCTATCACCGTATTACACTGTAACCGGAAAACAACCAAAAAACAAGCCGGGATGCTCCGCAGAGGGCGGTCCCGGCTTGTTTTTTAATATGTCCGTTTATGCGGCAAATGCCTGACGCAGCACATTCAGCGCGCTGTCCTCATTTTCCCCGCGTACAAGCAGAGAAATATCCAGATCGGACGTCGTGATGAGCACTACCTCGATGCCCACATCCCGCAGCGTACGCAGAGCAAGGGCAGCCACGCCGCAGCTTGTCACCATCTCTTCACCAAAAAGATTGATCTTGCTGTATCCGCTGCTGATAAGAGGCGCGCTGCCCGCGCCCGTGCGGTACTCCGAGATGGTCTGCATGGCGGATTCAAAATAAGACGCCGGCATTGTAAAGCTGAAGTCGATGGTAGCGGCACGGGGCGCGCTCTGGCAAATCATGTCTACAACAACGCCTTTTTGCGCAAACGCGGTCAAGGCGTCCGCAAGAGCCGAGGCCGTATCGGCCTCTGTAAAAGTAATCATCATAACGTCCTGCTCACTGGAAATTCTGGTTACGCCGTTCATAGCAATGCCTCCTTATTCAAGTACGAGAAATTCCGGGCTGATGTATTCTGTCAAAAGCTGTGTGATATATTCCTTACTGAAACCGGAAAAGCGTGCGCGCACACCATGAGCAGCAGCAAGTTCTTCCGTGTAATCTCGGTACAGATAGGCGCGCGCATTGGTGTAGTTGGAATCATAATGCATCACCATCGGCACCGCATGAACATTACCCACCGACGCGCTGGCGGAGCCGTCCGGCTGTGTTGTTTTGGTGATATCAAAGGTCAGGATCACACCGACCATGTTGTTTGCGGCAGCCTGTGTGGAAACAAAATTTCCCAGGGAATAGGCAATGGGAACCGTTTTGCCCGTTCCGGCTGCGGTAAGCAGCTCCACGGGCTGGATGACATGCGGGTGCGTGCCAATAATGACATCCGCGCCCCAGTCCGCAATTTTCTGTCCCAGCGCACGCTGGGCGTCGGTGGGAGTATGACTGCCTTCAACACCCCAGTGTACACCCACAACAACGATATCCGCCTGTTGGCGTGCAAGCTCGATCTGCTGCTGGATCACATCCTCCTGGCTGGTATAAATAACATTGGCGGCAGCATCGGAAGGCGTGGGGAGGCCGTTCGTCGTCTCCGTATAGGCCAGATAAGCGATGCGCACGCCCTCCTTTTCCTGGATGGGAATGTTGCCGTAATCCGCTTCGCCTGCGTACAGGCCCGTGGTGACCACGTCGTCCGGCATGTCGTCCCAGAAACGGAGCGTTGCTGCGATACCCTGAGCGCCTTTGTCGTAGGAGTGGTTGTTTGACATGGAGATCACACGCCAGCCGACATCATATACCGCCCGCCCCAACGCGCCGGGCGTACAGAAACAGGGATAGGAGGAAGGCGGAAGCTCGTCCGTTACCAGAGTTTCCTGATTGATCCAGTTGATGTCGAAGTCTTTATAAAAAGGCGCGACATTTTCATACAAAGCCGTAAAATCATAACCTTCGCCGCCTGCACGGCTGCGGGCCTGCAGATAAAGACCGTCATGAATCAGGTTGTCGCCTGTGGCGGAAAAGCGCAGCGTCGTCACGGCGGGCTGCGGTTCCGGCTCGGGCTGAGAAACGGAAACGGCGGGCTCGGAGCCCGGAGCGGTGCTGGAAGACGAAAGCTGTCCCGATGCACCGCTTCCGCAAGCGGAGAGCAGCAAGGCCGGCACAAGCACCACGCTCAGCAAGGCTATGTGTTTTTGGTTTCTCTGTTTCATAGATGCATCAGATCCTTCATATTATACATCCCGGCGGGTTTTCCCGCCAGAAACACCGCTGCGTTCAGCGCGCCGTTGGCGAACACCTCTCGGGAACCGGCGCTGTGGGAAATGGTGATGACCTCCTCCGGTCCGGCAAAAATCACCTCGTGCTCGCCCACGATGCTGCCGCCGCGCACAGCGTGAATGCCGATCTCTGTCGGTTCACGTTTGCGCCGCTCGGCGTGCCTGTCATATACATAGTGGTAGGGAACCGGGGACGCGCCGCAAAGCTCATCTGCAATCATCAACGCCGTGCCGCTGGGCGCATCCAGCTTGTTATGGTGATGCTTTTCGATGATCTCTACGTCGAAATCTGTCCCCAGCACAGCGTTGGCCTGTTTGGCAAGCTCGATGAGCAGATTGACGCCCAAAGACATGTTCGCACTCTTGAACACCGCTACGGTTTTTGAAAGCTCACGCAGCGCCTGTTCCTGTCCCTCGCTCAGGCCCGTTGTACATATGACGCAGGGCAGCTTGTGCGCTCTGCAGTATTCAATGGCATTCTGCGTGGCGTCAGGGTTGGAAAAATCGATCAGCACGTCCGCTGGCACGGTGTTTTTCTCCAGTGACGGGAACACCGGAACAGCGCTTGGAAGCTCTTTCGCGTCCACACCAGCCACCACGCGGCAGTCTGTGCGCGCCTCGATCATTGTACACAGCGCGCGGCCCATACGCCCGTGGATGCCCTGGATGATGATATCGGTCATATTCACACTTCCTTTTCAAAGGATGATATAAGTATAACACAACAGCTTACCCGATGGCAAAACCAAAGGTAAGCTGTTGCGAAGCTGGGGCTGCATCAGGTTCGGCCGCAGGTGCAGCCATGCTCCTGGAGAGCAGCCTGTCGATTTGTTTTACGCTTTCAGGAAACCGGCCGCACAGAGCGCCGTGCGCAGACGTTCCCGGTTCGCTGCGTTCAAAGGAGCAAGCGGCATACGGCATTGTCCCGCGTCATGTCCCAGCAGATTCATCGCTTCCTTTACAGGAATAGGG
>ERZ1504258.548-NODE-548-length-9008-cov-3.095052_pt1 | contig 9008 bp, 7 predicted proteins | sample MGYA00575508_ERZ1504258 | MGnify/ENA primary metagenome ERZ1504258 (study PRJEB39906, sample SAMEA3182112) | gut metagenome | biome: human; feature: gut; material: Stool; isolation source: human stools | place: Canada | collected 2013-05-06 ... | reverse complement strand
GCGGTATTCAGTGTTTTCCCCCGGAGGGAGAGGTCGCCCGCCGTCAGCCAGCGTCCGTTACGGCCCTGTGAGAGGGTGTCGCCTGCAAGCGCCAGTGCACCTGCGCCCTGCAACAGGCCATCGCCATCCAGCGTGGTCGCCCTGACGTTCAGCGTGTCAGCGGTGATTTTTCCCGGATTGCTGAGGGAGGCAGTGTTTAACGTTAAACCGTTATCACCGGTGATAAGCCCGCTGTTGCGGATGTCCGGTATATCCAGCGTCAGGTCTGCAGCACTGTACAGCGTGCCGTTCTGCTGATTATCAAGCCTCTGTGTGTTAACGGTGAGTGAGGCCTCCCCCTGCAACAGACCGCTGTTGGTCAGGGTCTGTGACTGTGTATTCAGGGCGGAAGCAACAAGTACGCCGCTGCTGGTCAGTTCCGGCGCACTGAGGCTGAGCGACGGGGCACTGCTTTTCCCGCTGTGGGTGAGCTTTTCACTGGCGTTCAGGGTAAGGATGTCTCTGGCAGCCTGTGTTCCGTCAAGCTGTGCGTTCTGCACATCCACGCTGACACTGTTGCCTTGCGTCTGCGCAGTGGTCGTGGTCTTCAGACTGTTGCCTTTTACAGACACCGTGCCACCCGCACTGGTTTCACCCGCCAGTGTGGAAGACGCGCTGTTCAGCATGAGGTTACCGTCACTGTTTGTGACCGATTTTTCTGTGGTGGTCAGTGTGTCTGCAGAAACCACAAGTTCCTTTGCCCCGGAGAGGGTACCGCTGTTGTTTATCTGCGTGGCACTGAGCGTCAGCACGTCATCGCTGACGAGTCTGCCGCGGTTTTCGAGTGTACCGCTGACGGTAACGCGGGCACTGTCTTTTGCACCGGCATCACCGGACAGTGTGGCATTGCGGACGCTGATATCGAGTGTGCTGCCACTTTTAATACTGCCGGTGCTGGTCAGGTCAGTGGCGGTGACTTTCAGGCCGTTCCCCTGGACGGCACCGGTATTACTGAATGTCCCGGTTTTCACCGTGGCATCGCGCCCGGCAACCAGTGTCCCGCCGTTGTTCAGGCTGCCGGAACTGACGGTGAGTGTTTTCCCGGCAACGCTGCGGCCTTTCAGTGTGGTATCATCGGTGGTGGTCAAGGTGACATTTTCAGCTGCATTCACGGTCCCGGAAGTCTGGTTCAGGTGCTGTGCACTGAGCATGGCGTTCTGCCCGGCAGTCAGTTCACCACCGTTCTGTACAATCTGCCCGGATGAAGACAGCACCAGATTTTTATCCGTCACCAGACGGGACTGATTCAGTGTCAGTCCCGTTGTCCCGGTAACGCTGAGATTTCCTCCGGCTTTGTTATCCCCTGAAAGTGAAACATTCGTTCCGGTTACGGTGGTATTGCCGCCGGCAAGGCTGTTCTTCAGGACCAGTTTCCCGGCACTGTTCAGTATGATATCGCCCTCGCGGGCATAAAGGTTACCAAGATTAACCCCGACACCACTTTCAGTGGAGGTCAGATGAATACGCCTGGCGTACATTCCACCGAGAGCGCCGGTATCAACGGCAACTTTCGGCACATCACCTTCGCCCTTCAGGGCACTGACGCGACCATCTGCAGTTATCCGGTTAGCGCCTGCAGTGACAGTTAAATCCTTCGCATGAAGCGCGGCATTCACTTCCGTTGCACGGGCAATAATGGATACGGCATCGCTCCGGGTGCCGTCCAGGCCCGCGCCATTGATGGTGATACTGCCTTCAGTCACCTCCAGCGCCTGCAGGCTGCCGTCGGCATTCATCACAGGTTTGCCTGTGGTGAGCGTCGCGTGCGGCGTGTTGATAAAACCACAGCCGTCACAGGTGATACCATACGGGTTGGCAACCATCACATTCGCCGCTTTGCCGGCCACTTCCGTATAGCCCTGCAACAGTGAACGGTTACCGCCGGTCACTTCGTTGATGATACCCTTCGCTTCCCCGCCCGCTTTCAGGTTCGGGTTATTCTGTATCAGTCCACCAAGCTGCGTCGGATTAAGCTTACCGGTGGCATTATTGAGAATCAGCCCTTCCTTCCCGACGTTGTAATCCGTAAACCGGTTATGCGAAATCCCGGCCCCGTTCGGCGTGGCAATGTTCACGACCGGCACACCATTTGCCGCTTTATCCATTCCGGCCCCGTTTTGTGGGGTGATGACGGCCCCCACAGCCGGTAACAACGGCTGCCCGGCGATAATCGTACTGATAAGGTAACTCAGCAGGCGGTAAGTGAAGCGAACGGGAGGCTGATGCATGGTAATAATCCCTTAAAACGCGACGGCAACGCGCCAGTAAACCGTGAGATGGTCAGGGGCAAGCCAGTCCGGGTAAACAAGAGGCAGTCCGGCAGTGAACGAACCGGAAACATGGCCACTGGTGGTGCTGAGCCCGGCAGCAGCACCCCACAGCGTGCCGGACGAGTACGGGTCATCTCTGTCAGAGTGCAGCCAGCCACCGTCCAGTGCAGTCACTGCACGGACAGTTCCCACATATGGCAGGGAGAACAGAGACCAGGACAGCTCATTTCGCAGATAACCACCGTTATTACCGGAGATATACTGCTCCTTAAAGCCACGCACTGAACTCTCGCCCCCGAGGCTCAGTTGTTCCACACCATGAAGACGGTCCGGTGACCACTGGGCATAAGCGCTGGTCAGCCACCACACCCTGTCCGTGACGGGGCGCTGAAAACTGGCACTCACCGACCATTTCCGGAACTGATTTACGGGCAGGTCTCCCCTTTTCCCGTGGTCGCTTTCTGCGCCGAACCAGGGCATCCCCCGTGTGAATACCGGATTCAGTGTTCCGACACCCCACAGAAACTTGTGTGTGTGATTCAGCCCGACAGAAAATGAAGTGAGTTTACGGCTGCTGCCCTGAAGCAGAACATCATCCAGATAATTGTGAATAATGCGGTGCTGCAGACCTCCGGTCAGTGCTGTCTTCATGTTCCCGTTACGGAACAGGACATGCGACAGTCCCAGCCGGTGAGTCTGCAGGTCTCCCGTGGAACGCCACAGCCAGCCCCGGTTATCTATGGTGCTGAGGTAGTCACTCCATGAATACGTGTAATCCACCAGGGTATAGCCATACGGCAGACTGACACCGGCGGCAAAATTCCTCGCATCATGTGACACCGAAAAGTCACTGCTCCGTCCCCCGCTGACAAACCAGTTGTCAGCCAGCCCCAGAGGATTATTAAAGGAAAGGACACCATTTAACTGCCCAGTACCGGTATTCTTCTGCCCGCTGTTGTCGATGCCCACGCTCCCTGTGACAGGCCATTCCGGCAATGCCGTCAGTGTCACCACCGACCATCCCTCACGGTCACCGGGCGATATTTCAATCTGTACCGACTCCGTACGCAGACGATTAATCTGCTCCATCCCCTGCTCAATATCCCGCAGGTTCAGAACCTTCCCCTCCATTCCCGGAAAAACCATCTTCAGGGTGCGGCCAGGAAGGTCAGCGCCTTCCGCCCGGATTTGCTGCAGCCTGCCTTCCATGACCGTTATGTGCAGTACGCCCCCTGAAAGGTCCTGCTCTGTCAGAAAGGCCCGGCTGGTGATATATCCCCGGCGTATATAGCCGTCCGTCACGGCATCCGTGACCGCGGTCAGCCCCGTGATATTCAGACACTGATTCACCCACGGTGCCACCAGTCTGTCGGTTTCTGCAGACGTCAGTCGGGTGGCCCCACTGACAACAATGCGTGACACCGTAAAGCAGGGACCTTCAGTACCGGCAGACGTTTCCGGAGACGGCGTGATGGTCAGCGGCGCACTGCGCTCCAGCGCATCACGCTGACGCTGGTTTTCATCCAACAACTGCTGCTGTTGCTGCTGAATTGCACTGCGGTCACCTGGAGACAGCATGGCTGCCGGAGACGAAAATGAAAGAATGCAAAGGCAGGGGAGGAGGGAAAAATAGCGTACCACCTGAGATAAGGTACGGATCCTGAATGCGTACTGACCGGAAACCATACCAGGCAACAAATTTCTGTTCGCCAGTAAGTTATCCTGCCGGTGCTGCATATTCTCCTCGTGGGGTATCCAGTGTAAATTAACGTAAGCGGAATGTCAGTGCTGAAATTTACACCAGATAAAAAACATACAGAAACAATCCTGTTATGTAAAATCCGGGGAAAATATCAGAAATGTGATCGGAGTTGTATTTTTCGGAGGGGAAATGGAAAACAAACATCCGTATGGTAAAAAGGATGCTTCCTGCGGAGTAACAATCCGGGACACAACGCAAGTTCCAGTTCAGGTGTTGTGAATTTGAGTAAAAATAATCGTAACTCTCCGGAGAACCGGAGCTTTCCCGAAGCGGCGTATTCTTATAAATGGAAATCCCTGCAGGTAATCACTCTGCCCGATAGCAGCATAATTTGCCTGTTAATCCTCATCCCCGGAGGCAAGCTCTGAAAACCACTCAGGGTGTTCACTGTATGCCACATTCAGCGCATCCCAGGAGACGTCCGCATAAAAACTGTCCCGCAATTTGCGGGTAACCACCTCTGCCAGTCGGTTCCGGTTATCCGCCTGTCCGGCATAACCTCTCTCTGCCAGCCACTCATTCAGTTCATGTCCCAGAGACAGATTGATAAAATCGTAATCGGACCTTGCCATTCCCGTTTCCTTTGCACATTTTTTTCAGACACGGGAATAAAGTATAAAAAGCGGCACTCTGCCCCTGTCAAGGTGAAATCTGCCCTTCATCGCAATGTCAGAGATGGTATGCCGGTATTTTGCGGGTTGTTCCCGTCAGGTTATCGCTCGCTTCCACGGACGTTGTCACCACCGGCATTCCGCTCTTTCTCAGTCTCAGGATATCAGCCGCAATGCGCTGACTACCAGACCAGAACAGCCCGTCCAGTGCAGTCACCAGTAAACCGGCTTCCAGCGCATACTTCAGCCGTTCACGGGGCACTTTCACTTCCCGGGCAATCTGCTGATATGGCGATGATGTATTTTCATTCCCAACCATCCGGCGAATACGATGAGACAGATGATACCGGAATGTATCCGGTACACCAGAAAGACTGGCCTTCAGGCTGTACACGCAGCCAAACCGTTTATCGTTGAACACCACATTTTTCTGGCTGAGGCCCCATTCTTCCCGAAGCGCGGCAATCAGTTGTGGTGTACGAGTAAGCAACAAGCGAAAAGGCAGTTCAAAACTGGTGACGTAATCCACATTCAGCAGGGCAATACGCAGCCGTTCTTCTGGTCCGGCCTCTGTCAGCCGACACTCCTCCAGAACATCCTGCCACTGCCGGCGAAGGCGTGGAGATTCATTCCGTTCGGTAAAAGAGTATTTATCCGCCAGATAGTCAATTCGTGTACGCATACTGAAGAGCATTCCGTATAAAGATTCAGCTGGCAAAACTTTATCAGTCCATAAAAATCAACGGAAGCGCAGATGGTTCACACGTCCATTACCAACTGATTGTTGTCACAACCGGTAACACAAAGGACTGAACGACTGTTTTTAACAGCGGTGTTGCGTCATCCACCACCGTGAAACAACGCTGTGCAGGGAATCGTCCGCATCCCCATAACGGTCAAACATCGTGGCGTTGACAGAATGACCGACGAAAAGCCAGAAAGCGCTGATTCACTGAGCTGTAATCAATGTACAGCGCTGTACCGGACGATGGGTAATGGCGGTCACAACCGGTAACCCCAGAGACAATGCGACTGTTTTTAACGCAACATACTGACCGGATGTATCACCCCGGGCAACCCGAAAACACCTTTCCACCCGGCATTGTCCGCCAGCACTTATCACCTGCCAGCTATGTTGCAGTAAATCCACCACTTGCGAACATTGTTCATCAACTGTGACACTGGCTCGCGGGTGACAAATTCTCGTCTGGCTGAGCAGCAACAGGCATCGAATTGTTCCTCCTCCATGTTGTTCCCGCAACCAGCGTAATACCACCGACGATGATGGACTGGCAGTGTGATTGCTCTCAGTAATACGTTCATGCAGTTGTCGATAAAAGGAAGTGCAGAATGCATGAATCTGTTGCCCGTAGATGTTTCCTTCTGTCGAATGGAGTATGAAGTGGACTGCCAGCAGACGCGGCCAGTGGTCAACAGCATGTTGAATAAAACGCCGGATGTCTCCCGGCTCTGAAATTAAGGCTTCGGTTATTTGCACGAAATGTTCCTTTTCAAACCCTGTTGAATTTTGTCAAACCGGTGCAGACACGCAGGAAAGCACGCCAGCACCGGTGTAATGCCAGTTATAATCAATAAGAATGGAATGACGAATCAGTCAGGAAATGATGACTAACAGTTGGCTGACCGGAGGGTGTCAGCGGAAAGATAAGCGGGAGTGTCGCCAGCACCAGGGACAGGGCTGATTTCCACAATACCAGCGCTGGCATTTTGCACATTGCCAACGTACTGGCATCACAACACGTTTCATGCTGCTGCTCCTCGTGATTCCTCAATTCGTTGTTGCATCCACTGCTCCACTTCACTTTTGTACCAGCGGCTGCTGCGCCCCAGTTTGATGGGTTTAGGAAAATGCCCTTCACTGATCAGCCTGTAAAACCATTTATCGGTCATGCCGGTGAAACTGGTGATGTAGTTCATGTCGATCAGGGGATCGTCGGCACGCAGCCATACGCTGTCGTGGCTTGTTGTGGTCAACATGGTCAGAATGTCCTCAGTGAGATTTATGAAGAATGGGGTAATACGGGGAATGGGATGGCGTGCTGCTTTCAGCACTGCCAACCGGGATTGCCGGCAAGGCAACGGGCTTCCGGATCGCACACTCCACGGCGATCGCGGGCGAAATCACTGAACGCCCAGATAAGGTCCTTAAACAGGGCTTCGCAGTCCGGTGACCGGCGATCCAGTACCACATCCCGGGTGATCTGCTTCTGGTACGGCTTTGCTTCACCTGGTGACGCGAAACCCAGCACATTACTCCAGGCATCCAGTATCAACCGATCCAGTTCGGGGCCGTCGAAATACTCCTGTCTGACGCACAGCACCACGTGGTATTCCGGCTTTTCCGGATGACGGGTCAGGAGCCAGCAAAGGTCGCGTCCGGGTTTCGCATTCATCAGCGCACTGACGGTTTCGATAAAATCCATACCAAACCAGGTCTGTCTGCTGTTGAAGGCGTTGTCATGTTCCCACGGCAGACGAAGCAGGATCCGCCGTATCCGTGAGCCGGACTGCTCACGCAGCGCACGCTCAAGGACGCCGATGACTTTGTTCTGATAAGATGGCCAGAAGGGTGCCAGGCTATAGTCGAAATAAGGAATAGCATTCATAAGATATGTTCCGTTATGCGCAGCCCACAATGCGTCCTGCCCGTGAATGAGCTGACGTGTTATGGCTTGCGGATGAGATTGATGGAATAAGTGAAGAACCGGAGCAGAACGGGAAGACAAGGAACAAAACACCGGATGCAGGTTCAGGATGAATGATCTCCGTTGACTTCAGTTCACATCATTAATCAAGGCGGTAAGTTTTTACCGACGGAGTGTTTCCAGGAGCGAAGGCTCAGGCCTTAAGCTTCAGAAGTGAGGCTTACGAGGACGCCCTGCAGCAGGACGTTCAGGAACTTCATTGCAGCCGTAAGCACACAGCCCGTCTTTTTGCTCTTCTTTCGCCAGATAATGCAGGGCACCGCGAATATTATCGATGCTTTCAGGATCGTTGTGGCGCACAGGAATGTTGATGTTGTATGCATAATGCGGCTGATATGTACAGCGGTGCGCCGAACCACAGTTATACGTAATTGCCTGCCAGCATTCCGCTATCCGCTCCGCAAAGGGATATATTTTTTTAACCCTCTGACGATCGATCCAGAAAACGACATGCGCATGAAAACCATGATCAGCCGTCCATTCAATCACCCAGAAGAAACCAACGATATTTTCAAATTGTTCCACCTGCTCCAGCAGCATACGCAACTGCAATTCAAGCCAGCGATGATCAGGTTGTAAGAAATCGGGCGTATCTTTCCTGTAGAAGAAATCCATCCGTAAGGCCCGCAGGCAGGAATAGCGTGCCATCATTTGATTGATGTGATTGTCAAGTAAAGCGGTAAAAAACCAGTTTGGTGTGTAAGATTTAGGCATGTTGATGACTCCTGAAAGTTAATGATGTTTTAAGCTCTGTGAGCGAATTAATGCTTTCGCTCATAATCAGATCTAAAACGGTAATAACTTACAGATGGTATTTATCAGGCATGCTGTAGCAGAATGGATACGACGGGTTATTAACGATACGCAGCATTATGCAGAAAGAAATGGATTATCTGATGGTATTAGCTAAAGAGATGAGATAAACGAGGAGCGAATAAAATACAGAATCAATAAACATCACGAAATACTGCAAAACACGCGATAAAAACCCACTACCAGGAGATTAAGAAACATATTACGACCAATAACATCATAAACTACAAACTTGCTCTCAGTGAGTCTGAAAAAACGTGTACAAGGCCAACGCAATAAACTTATACGCCCTCATCCAATCTGTTCTTAAGGACATGAACGTTAACCGCACACATTACCAGAGTAAAAAATACCACTGGCATGATTTTTACCCTGCATCTTAAACAATACAACCCGAAACAAACATAATCAGGTATCTCTCCTGTCAATTTCATTGTTTATCCAGCTCTGTTAATCGTTACAGAATCATGGATACCTTATCAAAGAGTAAACATCCAGTTAATCAGTAATGACAAAAGAATTGATGTTCATCAGAATAGTTAAAACACTTCAGATAAACAATTATCGTTAAGTAAATACAGTTCATGATGGATAAGATTAAAATCAATTACTGTTTCAGTGAAGACTGATAACAGATGAATATCATCAGTAGAATGGTAGAGGATAACTTATCTGAGTATCGTATGAATTACAGTAGTTATGCCTAATGAAGAAGGAAGTGGATATTATGATAATGGTGACAATGAAGATTAGACAAAGAAGAGTGTGAGTAAAGACAGAGTGAATA
>ERZ1504258.539-NODE-539-length-9097-cov-7.119774_pt1 | contig 9097 bp, 5 predicted proteins | sample MGYA00575508_ERZ1504258 | MGnify/ENA primary metagenome ERZ1504258 (study PRJEB39906, sample SAMEA3182112) | gut metagenome | biome: human; feature: gut; material: Stool; isolation source: human stools | place: Canada | collected 2013-05-06 ... | reverse complement strand
AACTTTCTTAATGAAAGTCTTGAAAGCGCGGCTGAACTCAGATATGAAAATCCTGATTCAAGCCTTGCCGAACTTGCCCAGCTTTGTTCGCCTCCTATCAGCAGAAGCGGACTTAACCACAGGCTAAAAAGAATAGTAGAAATAGCAAACGGGCTCTGATGCCCGTAAAGGGGTGGCTTTTTATGAATTTTAAAGAAGCATTTTCCATTTCTCCTGAGTCAAAAACAGATAATAAATTTGTTTTTGTAAAGGGAAACACACGCATAAGCGTGATTGCAGACAGGCTTTTCCGTGTTGAATTTTCAGAAAACGGAAAATTTACCGATTTGCCTACACAAAAGGTGTGGTGCAGAAATTTTGACTGCCCTGAGTTTGAAACAAGCGTTTCGGGAAACACGGCTGTTGTTAAAACAAAGCTTTGCAGTGTTGCCGTAAACTGCTCAAACGGCAAAGTTCTTTATGCCGAAATATCAGGCAAAAAGATAAAAGACCTTAAAAAAGGAAACCTCGGGGGTACATACAGAACTCTTGACGGAACAGTCGGTGCAATCCCGCTCGGAAAAGGTATCGTTTCAGAAAACGGCACTGCGCTTTTTGATGATTCAAAGTCGCTTCTTATTGATAAGAACGGAGAAATATGCCCTCGCAAAGATAACGAAAAGGATTTGTATATTTTTGCGTACGGCAGGGATTACCGTGCTGCCGTAAGGGATTTTCTGCGCCTTACGGGCGGCGTTCCGCTCATACCCAGATTTGCTTTCGGAAACTGGTGGAGCAGGTACAAGGCTTACACTCAGCAGGAATACATAGATTTAATAAAACGATTTGAAAAAGAGGGAATACCGCTCACCGTTGCCACCATAGATATGGACTGGCACTGGGTGGATCTTAAAAAAGAATTTTCAGGCGTGCCCGGAACTAATCCTGCGGATATAAAAAGCGGCTGGACGGGTTACAGCTGGAACACTCATCTGTTCCCTGATTACAGAGAATTTTTAAAATGGCTCAAATCCCAGAATCTCAAAATAACCGTAAACCTTCACCCTGCGGACGGCGTGCGCTTTTTTGAGGATAGATATGCCGATTTTGCCAAATATATGGGCGTTGACCCGAAAACAAAAAAGAAGATACCGTTTGACTGTGCCGACAAGAAATATATGGAAGCATATTTCGAATATCTGCATCATCCCTATGAAAATGAGGGTGTGGATTTTTGGTGGATAGACTGGCAGCAGGGCAAGAAGTCTTCGCTTAAAGGACTTGATCCTCTGTGGGCGCTCAACCATTATCATTATCTTGATAACTGCCGCGGCGGCAAAAGGGGAATGATACTTTCCAGATTTGCTCAGGCAGGAAGCCAGCGCTATCCTCTCGGCTTTTCAGGCGATACCACGATAAATTGGAACTGCCTGCGCTTTCAGCCGTATTCAACAGCTGCGGCCGCAAATATAGGCTATACTTGGTGGAGCCACGATATAGGCGGTCATATGCGCGGCAAAAAGGATGATGAACTGTATATTAGATGGGTTCAGTTCGGAGTTTTCAGCCCGGTAAACAGGCTTCATTCAACAAGCAACGAGTTTATGGGCAAGGAACCCTGGAAATACGGCTTTGAGGCAAATAAGATAGTATCTCATTTTCTTCGCCTTCGCCGCAGACTTATTCCCTATATTTACACGATGAATTACCATACACATAAATACGGCAGAGCGCTGATGGAGCCTATGTATTACGGCTACCCCGATTCATGTGAAGCGTATAAATGCCGCAATCAGTATTTCTTCGGAAGCGAGTTTATAGCCGCTCCTATTACAGACCCCGCAGATAAGAAAACAGGCTTTGCCTCTGTAACAGTATGGCTTCCGCAGGGAAGATATACCGATATTTTCACTCGCAGGTCATATAACGGCGGCGGATTTGTAAAAATGTTCCGCCAAGCTGAAAATTTCCCCGTTCTCGCAAAAGCGGGAGCGATAATACCGCTTGATGCGGACGATACCTCAAACGCGGCGCAAAATCCCTCTGATTTTGAAATTCTTGCTTTCTCCGGAAACGGAAGTTTCACTCTTTATGAGGACGACGGTGAAACAATGAATTATAAAAACGGCGCGTTTGCAGAAACAAAATTTGAAATAAATACAGCCGAAAAGGATATAATATTCAAAATAAATCCTGCGGACGGCGACTGTAGCGTAATACCCGAAAACAGAAATTATAAAATAAACTTTTTCGATACTGCTTGTGCAGATAACGTAAAAGTATATATTAACGGCATCGAAACAGAGGCAGATGTGCTTACTGATGATTCTGTATGCGTAACAGTTTGCCATATTGCTCCGTCAGATGCGGTTGAAATAAAAGTTTTCGGCGCTTCTTTGAGCTCTATTAATCATCGTGAGGAGTATATAGAAACCGTTTCAAAATACCATATTGGAAACGAGCAAAAAAAGAAAGTGTTTACAGAAGCGCTTGAAAGCAATGTACTGCCTAAATGCGCGAAAAGATTCAGAGAGCCTCTTGAAGAGCTTGAACGCTGTCTGTAAATTTGTTTTAAGGAAGTATTATTATGTTTACCCACCTTCATTTGCATACAGAATATTCGCTGCTTGACGGCGCATGCCGTATCGAGCCGCTTGTTCTGCGTGCAAAAGAGCTGGGTATGACTTCACTTGCAATTACCGACCACGGAAATATGTACGGCGCGGTGGATTTCTATAAAACATGCAAAAAGCACGGAATAAAGCCTGTTATTGGCTGTGAGGTGTATGTTGCGCCGCGAACAAGATTTGACCGTGAAAAGGTGCTTGATAAGGATTATAACCACCTTATTCTTCTGTGTGAAAACGAAAAGGGATATAAAAACCTGATAAAACTTGTATCCCTTTCTTATACAGAGGGGTATTATTATAAACCCAGGGTAGACCACGATATACTTGAAAAATATCATGAAGGGCTTATTTGCCTTTCGGCGTGCCTTGCGGGCGAGATTCCTCAGGCTATTCTTGAGCGTGATTATGAAAAGGCAAAAAATACGGCTTTGTGGTACAGGGATGTTTTCGGAAAAGACAATTATTTTCTTGAGCTTCAGGATCACGGCATCAAAGAGCAGAAGATAGTTGCCGAGGGTATAAAGAGATTAAATTCTGAAACGGGAATACCTCTTGTTGTAACAAATGACGTGCATTATATCGAAAAAGAGGATTCTAAGATACAGCAGGTGCTTATTTGTATAGCAACCAACCACGTTATCGGCGAGGATACAGGCCTTGAATTTCATTCTCAGGAATTTTATCTTAAATCTGAAGAAGAGATGAAACAGCTTTTCCCCGAGCTTCCTGAAGCCGTTGAAAATACTGCGAAAATTGCCGAAAGGTGTAATTTTGATTTTGAGTTCGGTAAAACAAAATTACCGTATTTTGAAATTGAAGAGGATATAAGTCATTTTGAATATTTCCGCCGCCTTTGCTACGAAGGGCTTGAGGAAAGATATACCGATCCCCCTCAGGAGTATAAGGACAGGCTTGAATATGAGCTTGAAACAGTAAACAAAATGGGGTATACGGACTATTATTTAATAGTGGCGGATTTTGTTTCGTTTGCTAAGTCGCAGGGTATACCCGTAGGGCCGGGCAGAGGTTCCGGCGCAGGTTCACTTGCAGCTTACTGTATGGGGATAACGGATCTTGACCCCATGAAGTACAACTTGCTTTTTGAGCGTTTTTTGAATCCCGAGCGTGTTTCAATGCCCGATTTCGATATCGATTTCTGCTATGAGCGCCGTCAGGAAGTCATAGATTATGTTACACGTAAATACGGCGCCGACCACGTTGCGCAGATAGTAACTTTCGGTACTTTGCAGACAAGGGCGGCTATCCGTGACGTGGGCAGAGCAATGGGGATGCCTTATTCGGCTGTTGATACGGTTGCAAAACTTGTGCCTAATGAATATAAGATTAATATTGATGACGCTGTAAAAAAGTCCCCGAAACTGCGTGAACTTATGGAGCAGGATAACCGCGTTTCGGAACTGTTGGAAACTGCCCGAAAGGTTGAGGGGATGCCCCGAAATACTTCTACCCATGCGGCAGGTGTTGTAATAACACATGACCCGGTTTCCTCGTATGTTCCTCTCGCTACTAATGACGGGCTTGTGGTAACGCAGTATATAATGACCGAGCTTGAGGAACTGGGTCTGCTTAAAATGGATTTTCTGGGTCTCAGAACGCTTACGGTTATTAATGATGCGTCAAAAAAAGCGGGCATAGATATTAATAATGTGCCGTTAGATGACCCCGAGGTTTACAAACTGTTTTCACGCGGCCAGACGGAGGGAATATTTCAGTTTGAATCAAGCGGCATGAAGCAGATGCTCATGAATCTTAAACCCACAAAGCTGGAACATCTTATAGCCGCAAATTCGCTTTACAGACCCGGCCCCGCAAAGCAGATAGATACTTTTGTTGAAAATTCACATCACCCCGAAAAAGTACGCTATTCAGTACCGCAGTTAAAACCTATTCTGGATGACACTTTCGGCTGCATAGTATATCAGGAGCAGGTAATGCAGATACTGCGCTCCCTTGCAGGCTATTCGTACGGCAGAGCTGATGTAGTGCGCCGTGCCATGAGCAAAAAGAAAAAAGATGTTATGGAGGCGGAGCGTAAAAACTTCATTGAAGGCTGTGCGAAAAACAATATATCTTCAGATACTGCAAACTCAATTTTTGACCAGATTACGGAGTTCGCCAAATACGCTTTCAATAAATCCCATGCCGCATGTTATGCGCTTGTGGCGTACAGAACGGCATATCTTAAACGCTATTATCCCGCCCAGTTTATGGCGGCTCTTCTCACTTCTGTTCTCGATTCGGCAAATAAAGTTGCAAGATATATCGCTGAGGGTAAAAGGCTGGGACTGCGGCTTGCAGTGCCTGATGTCAACACATCTATGAAAGGCTTTTCGGCAAACGGAAGAGTTATAAATTACGGACTGCTCGGAATAAAAAATCTCGGAACTGATTTTATTGATGATATTATAAAAGAGCGCAGAAACGGCAGATACAAGGATTTTTTTGATTTCTGCCAAAGACTTCAGACTTCTCATTTTAACCGCCGCGCGGTTGAAAGCCTGATTCGCAGCGGAGCTCTTGATTCGCTTGGTGCCAACCGCCGTCAGATGCTTCAGGCTTTGCCGGTTGTTTCCGCAAATCTTGAGGAACAGCGAAGAAAGACTATGTACGGTCAAGTGGGATTTTTTGAACTCGGTTCCGGATCTGATTCGTTCGGAATCGATTTCGAACTCCCACAGGTTGATGAATTTCCCAAAGCAGAACTGCTTAAAATGGAAAAGGAAATGACAGGGCTCTATCTGTCAGGCCATCCGCTTGATAAATATGACAGCGCCATAAACGCTTTGGGGTATGCTAAAACAGGTGAGCTGCTTGAAGCTGAAAAATCCGATTTGTCAAAATACAAGGACGGCGATACCGTTATCCTTTGCGGAATCATAACTCATATAACAATAAAGCAGACAAGAAACGGTCAGAATATGGCGTTCGTAACAGTTGAAGATATGTTAGGTTCGCTCGAGATAATCGTTTTCCCGAAAATACTTGAAAAGGCATCGGAATTGCTTTATGTTTCAGGCGTGATAACCGTAAAGGGAACATTGTCCGTTGAAGAGGAAAAAGAACCTAAAATACTTGCCAATGTTATATCTTCAGCGCCGGACATGAATGCTTCTGCGCGCCCTGAGGATGTATCGGAGCAGGCTTCTGTAAATCACAAGAAAGGTAAGCACAGAGGTTTATTCCTGAGGTTTGAAAATGAAAATGACCCCAGAATGGAAAAAGCAAAGGTAATAGCTTCAATTTTTGAAGGCGATTTTCCTCTTTATTTTTATTACAAAGATAAAAAACATTATGAACTTCAGAGCAGGGAATGTTTTACACAGCCTAATGATACTATGCTGAGTGAACTTGCGCGGCTTTTAGGCGCTGAAAACGTAGCATTTATCGAGTGATTCTCTATATAGTATTGACTTTTTTTATTTATGCGAGTACAATAATTTGAGTAACTTTTTAAACTTCTTATTTTAATAATATTAATTTTAAGACTTTAGAGGAGGACTATTTATGAAAACTATTGCTGTTTTAACAAGCGGTGGAGATGCTCCCGGTATGAATGCTGCTGTTCGCGCAGTAGTAAGAACTGCCTGCGTAAACGGTATACGCGTTCTCGGAGTAATCAGAGGTTATAACGGTCTTATCAACGGTGATTTCGTTGAACTGGATCTCCGTTCTGTTTCAGATATAATTCACAGAGGCGGTACAAAGCTTTACAGTGCCCGCTCTGCGGAATTTGCTACTGAAGAGGGAATGAGAAAAGCTATAAGAACTTGCCGTGAGTACGGCATTGAAGGCGTTGTTGTTATAGGCGGCGACGGCTCTTTCCGCGGCGCTCGTGACCTTTCAGAAAGAGGAATTCCCTGCGTAGGTATTCCGGGTACTATTGATAACGATATTGCTTGCTGTGATTATACTATCGGCTATGATACCTGCCTTAATACCATAATGGAATGCGTAGATAAGGTAAGGGATACTACCGAATCCCATGACCGCTGCACAGTTGTTGAGGTTATGGGCAGAAGAGCAGGCTATCTTGCTCTTAACGCAGGTATCGCAGTTGGCGCAACATCAATACTTATCCCTGAGATAGAATTTGATATTCAGAAGGATGTTATTGAAAGAATGAAGCGCACACAGCGCACTGATAAAAAGCATTTCCTTGTTGTTGTTGCAGAGGGTGTAGGCGTTGATGTAACAGAACTTGCAAAGGAAATTCAAAAGAAAACAGGTGTCGAATCACGTGCCTGCATTCTCGGCCATATCCAGCGCGGCGGTTCTCCCACAGTTCAGGATCGTGTAATGGCTACACGTATGGGCAATTATGCCGTTAAGGAACTTCTTATGAAGAATATCGGAAACAGAGTTGTTGCATGCCAAAAGGGCGAGGTTGTTGATTATGATATCTTTGAGGCTCTCAATATGTCAAAGCATATCGATACTCACCTTTATCAGATAGCAATGGAAGTTTCAATTTAACATATTTTTCCATATAAATTCATCCGCCGTAAGCGTTTTGCTTACGGCGGATTTTTTTCATATTTTTGCTTTTTTTATAAAATCACAATCAGGATATACTAAAAAAGGTGATTTGATATGAGAAAATTTATAAGGGTTTTAAACGGCATAGTTGCGCTTGCTGTTGCCGTTGTTTTTTCCTTTGTCATTTACGGAAATGCGGCATATCCGGATACGTTTTATGTAAATGATGCATCGGATAATGTCATAGACGAAATTTTTTATCTTACGGATGACGATGAACAAAGTGTAGATTATCAAAGCGCAGAAACAGTAGGAAGCCAAAACAGTGACCTTACGCTTCTTGGAATAATTCCCGTAAAAAGCGAGACTGTCAAAACAGTCAATGAAGATACGGTTCTCGTTTCGGGCGATTCTTTCGGCATCAAACTTTACAGCGACGGTGTTATGGTTGTCGGCACAAAAGATGTTACTTCAGGCTCTCAAACGGTTAACCCGTCAAAAGACGCCGGTATCGAGGTCGGGGATATTATTGTTTCAATTAACGGAGAAAAAGTTTATTCTTCAGACAGGGTTAGCGAGATTTTGAATGACAATAACGGAGAAGCGTTTCAGATAAGAGTCAAAAGAAACGGCGATTACCGTGATTTTTCGCTTGTTCCCGTTTATGTAGAGTCAGAGGGCTGTTATAAAGCAGGTATGTGGGTTCGTGATTCAACCGCCGGAATAGGCACTATAACTTTTTATAACCCCTCAAGCGGGATGATGGCCGCGCTCGGTCACCCCATAACTGATGTTGATACAGGGGAAATAATTCCGATTTTTGACGGCCAGGCAGTTGAAACAACAGTATCATCGGTAACAAAATCAACCGTTAGCGAAACAGGCTCTATAAGCTGTGAGTTCTCGAATAAGGAGATAGGTGTGCTTAATATTAATACTCGTCAGGGTATTTACGGCAAATACAGCAGCAAGGCAGATCTGTCCGACTGCAGTGAATATAAAGTTGCCCTGCCGCAGGAAGTGCACAAAGGATTTTGCCAAATTATCACCACAGTTGATGAAAACGGGCCTCAGGTGTATTCCGCAGAGATTACACGCATTTATCAGAATGATGATGAGAAAAATATGATAATAAAAATAACAGATGAAAAGCTTATTGAGAAAACAGGAGGCATAGTTCAGGGAATGAGCGGTTCTCCTATAATTCAGGACGGAAAACTTGTTGGAGCCATAACCCATGTAATTGTGAATAATCCGCTAAAAGGATACGGCGTGTTTGCAAACACTATGCTTGAGCTTTCCGAATGAATATTAATATGCTCTTTAATGCTAATTAATATTTATAATTAAGTTTTACTTTTTGATTGATAAATAACCGGTGTTATGATAAGATATTAAAGTAATATTTTATTGGGAAGGATGTAATAAATGGATTATCTTGTATCTGTTGTAATACCGGTCTACAACGCAGAAAAATATCTTCGTGAAGCATTAGATAGTATTATAAACCAGACATACATAAATTTAGAAATCGTATGTGTGGACGACGGCTCAACAGATTCTTCTTTCCAAATTCTTGAAGAATATAAAAATAAGGATTCTCGTGTCATTGTTTACACCAAAGAAAATTCAGGCGGCGGTGCTGCCAGAAATTACGGGCTTGAAAGAGCAACAGGCGAATATATATACTTTTTTGATGCTGATGATATAGCAAATAAAACGCTTATTGAAAAAGCACTTGCAAAAGCAGTTGAAACTGATGCGGATGTTGTAGCGTTTGATGCATATACATTCAAGAATGATAATATAGAGCTCAGAACTCTGAAAAAAGGTTATAACAGAAATATTTTAAAAGATTTTGAAAAAGATACTTTTTCTTATAAAGATTTTCCAAACAAGATACTTAGTATCATTAATATTGTTCCTTGGAATAAGCTTATACCTGTCTCTTATACACATCTGACGCTGCCGACGAATAGAGAGGTGTAGAT
>ERZ1504258.506-NODE-506-length-9411-cov-4.984074_pt1 | contig 9411 bp, 8 predicted proteins | sample MGYA00575508_ERZ1504258 | MGnify/ENA primary metagenome ERZ1504258 (study PRJEB39906, sample SAMEA3182112) | gut metagenome | biome: human; feature: gut; material: Stool; isolation source: human stools | place: Canada | collected 2013-05-06 ... | reverse complement strand
CTTCTTCCGTTAAAAAATCTTCCATTACCGCTTCTAAAAACGCCAAAACTCGCAGCAAACACGCCGTCAATAAAACGGCCTCAGCCAGCTTTACCGAAAAGTGTACCAAACGTAAGGGCTATAAATCGCATTGTGTAAAAGTCAAAAATGCCACGTCAGGAACCCTTGCTGACGCGCACAAAGCGAAGGTGCAAAAAGCCACAAAAGTGGCAATGAATAAACTGATGCAGCAAATTGGTAAGCCATATCGTTGGGGTGGCAGCTCACCGCGTACCGGTTTTGATTGCAGCGGCCTGGTTTATTACGCTTATAAAGATTTGGTGAAAATTCGTATTCCGCGTACGGCGAATGAAATGTATCACCTGCGCGATGCAGCGCCAATCGAACGTAGTGAACTGAAAAACGGCGACCTGGTCTTTTTCCGTACTCAGGGACGCGGTACAGCCGATCATGTCGGCGTGTATGTCGGCAACGGCAAATTTATTCAGTCACCGCGCACGGGTCAGGAAATTCAAATCACTTCTCTCAGTGAAGACTACTGGCAGCGCCACTATGTTGGCGCTCGTCGGGTAATGACCCCAAAAACACTTCGCTAAAACTTTACCCTGTTGTTACGGCAACAGGGTAAGTTCATCTTTTGTCTCACCTTTTAATTTGCTACCCTATCCATACGCACAATAAGGCTATTGTACGTATGCAAATTAATAATAAAGGAGAGTAGCAATGTCATTCGAATTACCTGCACTACCATATGCTAAAGATGCTCTGGCACCGCACATTTCTGCGGAAACCATCGAGTATCACTACGGCAAGCATCATCAGACTTATGTCACTAACCTGAACAACCTGATCAAAGGTACCGCGTTTGAAGGTAAATCACTGGAAGAGATTATTCGCAGCTCTGAAGGTGGTGTATTCAACAACGCAGCTCAGGTCTGGAACCATACTTTCTACTGGAACTGCCTGGCACCGAACGCGGGTGGCGAACCGACTGGAAAAGTCGCTGAAGCTATCGCCGCATCTTTTGGCAGCTTTGCCGATTTCAAAGCTCAGTTTACTGATGCAGCGATCAAAAACTTTGGTTCTGGCTGGACCTGGCTGGTGAAAAACAGCGATGGCAAACTGGCTATCGTTTCAACCTCTAACGCGGGTACTCCACTGACCACCGATGCAACTCCGCTGCTGACCGTTGATGTCTGGGAACACGCTTATTACATCGACTATCGCAATGCACGTCCTGGCTATCTGGAGCACTTCTGGGCGCTGGTGAACTGGGAATTCGTAGCGAAAAATCTCGCTGCATAATAACTGATGGCAAATGCAACATTGCCTGATGCGCTTCGCTTACCATACCAACTCGGATGAAGCGTTAACACTGCATCCGGCAAGATAAATCGCACGTTGCCAGCAACTGTAACGCAGAAGGTTATCCTTCTGCGTTTTTGTTTAATTAGCTGTTGGCAACGCAAACTGTTTCAGGTTGTTTTCTGACTGACATAAACACCAGCAATAATGCCAGTCCCGCAACAATCGCCCCCATCACCGGCACAAAACTGTATCCCAGCCCAGCGGAAATTACCGCACCACCAGCAGCTGCTCCCAGCGCATTTCCAAGATTAAAGGCACCAATATTGACTGATGAAGACAGACCTGGCGCTTCACTGGCGACACGCATCACGCGCATCTGTAACGGCGGTACGACCGCAAAGGTTGCAGCTCCCCACACCACCATGCTAATAGCTGCGCCGAACTCATTGCGGGCCAGGAACGGGATTGCCAGCATAATCACCATCAGCAGCAACAAAAAGCCTTTCAACGTGCCGTTAACTGAACGATCTGCCAGTTTGCCGCCGAGATAGTTACCGATAGAGAATCCGACACCAATCAGCACCAGCATTGCCGTGACGAACACCGGCGTTGCGTGGGTAATGCTTTGCAGTACCGGAGAGATATAGGTGTAGAGGGTAAACATTGCACCAGCTCCCAGTACCGTCGTCAGCAATGCAGACAGCACCTGCGGACGCATTAATACCGCCAGCTCTTTTTTCACTTCAGGTCGCGCCCCTGCGCCACCTTTAGGTAATGAGAAGAACAGACTTACCATTGAAATCACGCCCAGCCCCGCCGTTGCCAGAAATGACATCCGCCAGCCGATGGTTTCGCCCAACCAGGTCGCTGCCGGAACGCCACCGATATTTGCCAGGGTTAACCCCATAAACATAGTGGCAACTGCGCTGGCCTGTTTATGTTTTGGCACCACGCTTGCGGCCACAACTGAACCCAAACCAAAAAATGCTCCGTGATTCAGGCTGGTCAAAATGCGTGAAAGCATCAGGGTCATATAATCCGGCGCGATGGCGGAAAGTACGTTGCCAAGCGTGAAAATCGCCATCAGGAAAATCAACGCACTGCGGCGGGCACGATGAGAAAGTAGAAGCGTCATCAGCGGCGCGCCCACCATTACGCCAACTGCATAGGCACTGATTAACATTCCGGCAGCGGGAATCGAGACATCCACACCGCGCGCAATGACGGGCAATAAGCCCATTGGCGAGAACTCCGTTGTCCCGATACCAAACGCGCCAATCGCCAGCGCCAGCAACGGATAGTTAATTTTCATGCCTTATCTCCACCTCTTCGCGTCATTACGCGATATTCATTAAAGTGGCGAAAGCATGACAGCAATCACAAAAAAATGAAAATAACAAAAAGAGAAAACACTTTTGCCATTTTGCTAACAAACAGGAAGGAGATGCGAGGGAGAACGCGCTCCCTCGAGAGGAAATCAGTGCAGCGCGGCAGTCAAACCCACGGCCACGATCAAACCGAGGACGATAATCGTTGCTACCAGTGAAAATTTAAGGTCGGTGCTCATCAAGTTTTCTCCTTTTTTATTACCACACAAAAAGTGATATTACGCATTTTTACACACTGTGATGAAAAAATCTCCCGTCATTTATAATGATAAGTGTTTTTACTACTTCCCCTTTTCGTCAAGATCGGCCAAAATTCCACGCTTACATTATTTGCGTACTGGCCATTGACCCCTTCCTGACGCTCCGTGTCGTTTTTCCGGCGTACCGCAACACTTTTGTTGTGCGTAAGGTGTGTAAAGGCAAACGTTTACCTTGCGATTTTGCAGGAGCTGAAGTTAGGGTCTGGAGTGAAATGGAATGGCAACAATAAAAGATGTAGCGAAACGAGCAAACGTTTCCACTACAACTGTGTCACACGTGATCAACAAAACACGTTTCGTCGCTGAAGAAACGCGCAACGCCGTGTGGGCAGCGATCAAAGAATTACACTACTCCCCTAGCGCGGTGGCGCGTAGTCTGAAGGTTAACCACACCAAGTCTATCGGTTTGCTGGCGACCAGCAGCGAAGCGGCCTATTTTGCCGAGATCATTGAAGCGGTTGAAAAAAATTGCTTCCAGAAAGGTTACACCCTGATTCTGGGCAATGCGTGGAACAATCTTGAGAAACAGCGGGCTTATCTGTCGATGATGGCGCAAAAACGCGTCGATGGTCTGCTGGTGATGTGTTCTGAGTACCCAGAGCCGTTGCTGGCGATGCTGGAAGAGTATCGCCATATCCCAATGGTGGTGATGGACTGGGGTGAAGCAAAAGCTGACTTCACCGATGCGGTCATTGATAACGCGTTCGAAGGCGGCTACATGGCCGGGCGTTATCTGATTGAACGCGGTCACCGCGAAATCGGCGTTATCCCTGGCCCGCTGGAACGTAACACCGGCGCAGGCCGCCTTGCCGGTTTTATGAAGGCGATGGAAGAAGCGATGATCAAGGTGCCGGAAAGCTGGATTGTGCAGGGTGACTTTGAACCCGAATCTGGTTATCGCGCCATGCAGCAAATCCTGTCGCAGCCGCATCGCCCTACTGCCGTCTTCTGTGGTGGCGATATCATGGCAATGGGCGCACTTTGTGCTGCTGATGAAATGGGTCTGCGCGTGCCGCAGGATGTTTCGCTGATCGGTTATGATAACGTGCGCAACGCCCGCTATTTTACGCCGGCGCTGACCACGATCCATCAGCCAAAAGATTCGCTGGGCGAAACGGCGTTCAACATGCTGTTGGATCGTATCGTCAATAAACGCGAAGAACCGCAATCCATTGAAGTGCATCCGCGGTTGATTGAACGCCGCTCCGTGGCTGACGGCCCGTTCCGCGACTATCGTCGTTAATCACCCGTTGCGGGAGTCTCTTCCGGCTCCCGCAGCCACTCCTTATTCAGCGTCTCACTATCGCCGAGATACTCAAGCAACCAGGTTAACGCAGGCGACATATCATTTTGCTGCCATGTCAGACAACATGCCGAATCCGGGAAGGGGTTTTCCAGTTCTAGTGCTACCCACTTCCCCTCATTAAGCCACGGTTTGGCGAAATGTGTTGGCACCATCCCTATGCATAATCCTGCCGAGATACAGGTTGCCGATGATTCCCAGTCAGGCACGACAAGTCTTTTTTGGTTATCCAGCAACCAGGTAATACGTTTAGGTAGCGTTCGCGAGGTGTCTTCGCGCACCAACGACGGCCAGTTGCGCAACGTATCATCGCTGAACGGGCCATCCATCAACGCCAGCGGGTGGTGACTGGCAACAACGCAACTCCAGCTTAGCATCCCCATATCCCGGAAGGCATAACGACCGCCTACCGGAATCGCGCGTGTTGCGCCAATCGCCAGTTCCACGCGCCCGTCGGAAAGCGCATCCCAGACACCGTTGAACACTTCCTGAAAGACAAGAAGTTCGACATCATCAAAATGGCGATAAAAATCAACGATCATCTGCCGTGTACGTTCTGGCCTGACAATATTATCCACTGCGATAGCTAACTGACCGCGCCAGCCGTTCGCTATCTGCTGACATTGCTGCCGGGTGATCTGCATTTTTTTGACAACAGAGCGCCCTTCTTTGAGAAACCACGCCCCGGCAGCGGTCAGTTCCACATCACGGTGACGTCGTTCAAAAAGCGGCACCGCCAGCCGCTCTTCCAGCTGACGCACGGTATAGCTGACCGCAGAAGGAACGCGATGCAACTCCTGTGCCGCAGCGCTAAAACTACCATTACGCGCTACCGCATCAACAACTTCGAGTGAATATTCTGACCACATAGTCTGCCTGCAAAATTTTTGAAACCAGTCATCAAATATTACCGTTTCACAACACTAATTTCATTCCCTACACTTTGCGGCGGTGTTTAATTGAGAGATTTAGAGAATATACATGCAACCTGGGAAAAGATTTTTAGTCTGGCTGGCGGGTTTGAGCGTACTCGGTTTTCTGGCAACCGATATGTATCTGCCTGCTTTCGCCGCCATACAGGCCGACCTGCAAACGCCTGCGTCTGCTGTCAGTGCCAGCCTTAGTCTGTTCCTTGCCGGTTTTGCCGCAGCCCAGCTTCTGTGGGGGCCGCTCTCCGACCGTTATGGTCGTAAACCGGTATTATTAATCGGCCTGACAATTTTTGCGTTAGGTAGTCTGGGGATGCTGTGGGTAGAAAACGCCGCCACGCTGCTGATATTGCGTTTTGTACAGGCTGTGGGTGTCTGCGCCGCGGCGGTTATCTGGCAAGCATTAGTGACAGATTATTATCCTTCACAGAAAGTTAACCGTATTTTTGCGACCATCATGCCGCTGGTGGGTCTATCTCCGGCACTGGCTCCTCTGTTAGGAAGCTGGCTGCTGGTCCATTTTTCCTGGCAGGCGATTTTCGCCACCCTGTTTGCCATTACCGTGGTGCTGATTCTGCCTATTTTCTGGCTCAAACCCACGACGAAGGCCCGTAACAATAGTCAGGATGGTCTGACCTTTACCGACCTGCTACGTTCTAAAACCTATCGCGGCAACGTGCTGATATATGCGGCCTGTTCAGCCAGTTTTTTTGCATGGCTGACCGGCTCACCGTTCATCCTTAGTGAAATGGGCTACAGCCCGGCAGTTATTGGTTTAAGTTATGTCCCGCAAACTATCGCGTTTCTGATTGGTGGTTATGGCTGTCGCGCCGCACTGCAGAAATGGCAAGGCAAGCAGTTATTACCGTGGTTGCTGGTACTGTTTGCTGTCAGCGTCATTGCGACCTGGGCTGCGGGCTTCATTAGCCATGTGTCGCTAGTCGAAATCCTGATCCCATTCTGTGTGATGGCGATTGCCAATGGCGCGATCTACCCGATTGTTGTCGCCCAGGCGCTGCGTCCCTTCCCACATGCAACTGGTCGCGCCGCAGCGTTGCAGAACACTCTACAACTGGGTCTGTGCTTCCTCGCAAGTCTGGTAGTTTCCTGGCTTATCAGTATCAGCACGCCATTGCTCACCACCACCAGCGTGATGTTATCAACAGTAGTGCTGGTTGCTCTGGGTTACATGATGCAACGTTGTGAAGAAGTAGACTGCCAGAATCATGGCAATGCCGAAGTCGCTCATAGCGAATCACACTGATCTATATCGATATACTTATACTTAGGCTGCTAACAAAATTTTGTTGTATGATTGAAATTAGCGGCCTATACTAATTTCGAGTTGTTAAAGCTACGATAAATATTATGTTTTTACGGGGACAGGATCGTTCCCGACTCGCTATGAATGGTCATTTCGGCAAGGGTTCCTCCTTTCCCTCTGTTCTACGTCGGATTATAGACTCGCGGTTTTTTCTGCGAGATTTCTCACAAAGCCCAAAAAGCGTCTACGCTGTTTTAAGGTTCTGATCACCGACCAGTGATGGAGAAACTATGAGTTCATCGTGTATAGAAGAAGTCAGTGTACCGGATGACAACTGGTACCGTATCGCCAACGAATTACTTAGCCGTGCCGGTATAGCCATTAACGGTTCTGCCCCGGCGGATATTCATGTGAAAAACCCCGATTTTTTTAAACGCGTTCTGCAGGAAGGATCGTTGGGGTTAGGCGAAAGTTATATGGATGGCTGGTGGGAATGTGACCGACTGGATATGTTTTTTAGCAAAGTCTTACGCGCAGGTCTCGAGAACCAACTCCCCCATCATTTCAAAGACACGCTGCGTATTGCCGGCGCTCGTCTCTTCAATCTGCAGAGTAAAAAACGTGCCTGGATAGTCGGCAAAGAGCATTACGATTTGGGTAATGACTTGTTCAGCCGCATGCTTGATCCCTTCATGCAATATTCCTGCGCTTACTGGAAAGATGCCGATAATCTGGAATCTGCCCAGCAGGCGAAGCTCAAAATGATTTGTGAAAAATTGCAGTTAAAACCAGGGATGCGCGTACTGGATATTGGCTGCGGCTGGGGCGGACTGGCGCACTACATGGCATCTAATTATGACGTAAGCGTGGTTGGCGTCACCATTTCTGCCGAACAGCAAAAAATGGCTCAGGAACGCTGCGAAGGCCTGGATGTCACCATTTTGCTGCAAGATTATCGTGACCTGAACGACCAGTTTGATCGTATTGTTTCTGTGGGGATGTTCGAGCACGTCGGACCGAAAAATTACGATACCTATTTTGCGGTGGTGGATCGTAATTTGAAACCGGAAGGCATATTCCTGCTCCATACTATCGGTTCGAAAAAAACCGATCTGAATGTTGATCCCTGGATTAATAAATATATTTTTCCGAACGGTTGCCTGCCCTCTGTACGCCAGATTGCTCAGTCCAGCGAACCCCACTTTGTGATGGAAGACTGGCATAACTTCGGTGCTGATTACGATACTACATTGATGGCGTGGTATGAACGATTCCTCGCCGCATGGCCAGAAATTGCGGATAACTACAGTGAACGCTTTAAACGGATGTTTACCTATTATCTGAATGCCTGTGCGGGTGCTTTCCGCGCCCGTGATATTCAGCTCTGGCAGGTCGTGTTCTCACGCGGTGTTGAAAACGGCCTTCGAGTGGCTCGCTAAAGGCTATTCTATCGCCCCCTCTCCGGGGGCGATTTCAGATCAGGCTTCTGTACCTGGTTGATTCATGGCATTTTCTCGTGCCGCCAGCACTCGTTCTACCGTATCTACCACTGCCTGAGTTTGTGGATCGATTTCAATGTTGACGCGTGCGCCAAGTTTTTTCTTCCCAAGAGTCGTGCGTTCCAGTGTTTCCGGAATTAAATGGACGCAAAAACGCGTTGGCGTGACTTCACCGACGGTCAGGCTAATACCGTCGATGCCAATAAATCCTTTGTACAGAATATATTTCATCAACTGACTATCCTGGACTTTAAACCAGATCTGGCGATTATTTTCCGAGGTTAATATTTTCGCCACTTCAGCGGTGGTCATAATATGACCTGACATTAAGTGTCCGCCAATTTCATCACTGAATTTCGCCGCACGCTCAACGTTTACCCAATCCCCCACTTTTAAATCGCCAAGATTAGTAATGCGTAACGTTTCTTTCATCAGGTCAAAACTGACATGGTTGCCGTTAATTTCCGTCACGGTCAGGCAGCAACCGTTATGCGCCACGGAAGCACCGGTTTCCAGACCGTCCAGCATGTGGTCGGGTAACTCCACCACATGTGTGCGAAAATTTGGTTTCTCGTCAATCGACACCAGTTTTGCGGTGCCCTGTACAATCCCCGTAAACATACTTACAACTCCTGAAATCAGTTAAGACATTCTGTTCAGCACAATAGCAGGTGGAAAACGCCCTTACCAGTGAAGGGGTAAGAATGGCTATTTTTTCACTGGAGAATTAATAAATCCTCGCTACAATAGACTGAATTTCCCCTGCTTCTTCTTTTTGCTGCCCATTCAGGCGGCTTTTTAGTCTCTCATATAACTACAAATAAAAGGTGTTCACGTGCAGAAGTATATCAGTGAAGCGCGTCTGTTATTAGCATTAGCAATCCCGGTGATTCTCGCGCAAATCGCCCAAACTGCGATGGGTTTTGTCGATACCGTGATGGCGGGCGGCTATAGTGCCACCGACATGGCGGCGGTCGCTATCGGTACTTCTATCTGGCTTCCGGCGATCCTCTTTGGTCACGGACTGCTGCTGGCATTAACGCCGGTTATCGCGCAATTAAATGGTTCCGGTCGACGTGAGCGCATTGCGCATCAGGTGCGACAAGGTTTCTGGCTGGCGGGTTTTGTTTCCGTTCTCATTATGCTGGTGCTGTGGAATGCAGGTTACATTATCCGCTCCATGGAAAACATCGATCCGGCTCTGGCGGACAAAGCCGTGGGTTATCTGCGTGCGTTGTTGTGGGGCGCGCCGGGCTATCTTTTCTTCCAGGTTGCCCGTAACCAGTGTGAAGGTCTGGCAAAAACCAAGCCGGGTATGGTGATGGGCTTTATCGGCCTGCTGGTGAACATTCCGGTTAACTATATCTTTATTTATGGTCATTTCGGTATGCCTGAGCTCGGTGGAGTTGGTTGTGGCGTGGCTACTGCGGCGGTGTATTGGGTCATGTTCCTTGCCATGG
>ERZ1504258.500-NODE-500-length-9553-cov-3.288482_pt1 | contig 9553 bp, 7 predicted proteins | sample MGYA00575508_ERZ1504258 | MGnify/ENA primary metagenome ERZ1504258 (study PRJEB39906, sample SAMEA3182112) | gut metagenome | biome: human; feature: gut; material: Stool; isolation source: human stools | place: Canada | collected 2013-05-06 ... | reverse complement strand
ATACACCGAGAAATTCTCAAATCCTTACCGGGCAGCCGAGCAAGGATTTATAGATGAAGTCATACAACCTAGAGACACACGTTTTAAATTGATTCAGGCGTTGGAAATGGCGAAAAATAAGAGCCAGAGTAATCCTCCTAAAAAACATGGAAATATTCCCTTGTAGTAATTATTATTTAAGGAAAATCAAAGCCTCTTCCTGTCGGGAGGATAGCTTAGAGGTTAAAAGATCCCGGTTCAATTGTTTTGTCCCGGGATTTTTTTATTTGGATAATAAAAGTAAACAAAAAAGCGAAAAGATATGATATATACGGAAAACATGCTATCTTTGTTCCCGAATCGGTTCCGCATATACCATTCGGGTATGTGGATTAAAAGGGAATCGGGTGTAAATCCCGGACAGTCCCGCTGCTGTGAAGCTCCGTTTATATCATGAAAAACACCCTTGCCACTGATATGCATTGAAATATCGGGAAGGCTTCAGGATTAGGAGTCAGTCAGAAGACCTGCCATTCATTAAAGGCTGCCTTTGCTCGTGGGTTAGGAAGACAGTACGAAGATATTAGTTGAACATTTAAACAAGAAATGGAATGCCTTTGTTAAAGGTATGTCCGCATTGTGGTGTGACTATATATATCCTTTATATATTAAAGAAAAAGTAAAATGATTAAGAAAGTATTGATTGCCAACAGAGGTGAGATTGCCTTGCGCGTCATGCGTTCGTGCCGGGAGATGGGACTGCTTACGGTTGCGGTCTTCTCCGAGGCCGACCGCACCTCTCATCATGTGGCATATGCCGATGAGGCTTATCCGATAGGACCGGCCGTGGCAAAAGAGAGTTATCTGAATATTGAAAAAGTGATTGCCACGGCAAAGCGATGCGGTGCCGATGCCATCCATCCGGGTTACGGCTTTTTGTCGGAGAACTCGGAGTTTGCACGCCGTTGCAAGGAGGAAGGGATTATCTTTATCGGTCCCGCCGCCGAGACGATGGAGGCGATGGGCGACAAGATAGCTGCCCGCAAGCGAATGATTGCGGCAGGCGTACCCGTGGTTCCCGGAACGGAACAACCCTTGCAGAGTGCCGAAGAAGCTGTGCGCATCTGCAACGAGATAGGCTACCCCGTGATGCTGAAGGCGTCTATGGGTGGCGGTGGTAAAGGTATGCGCCTTATCCATAGCGAGAGCGAAGTGGTGGAAGCCTACAACACGGCACGCTCCGAGTCCATGTCCTCCTTTGGAGACGACACGGTCTATCTGGAAAAGTTCGTGGAAGAACCCCACCACATCGAGTTCCAGATATTGGGCGACAACCACGGCAACGTCATCCACCTCTTCGACCGCGAATGCTCCGTGCAGCGTCGCAATCAGAAGGTGGTAGAAGAAAGCCCGTCACCCTTCCTTACGCCGGAATTGCGCCGGGAGATGGGAGAGAAGGCGGTTGCTGCAGCAAAGGCAGTGAACTACTCCGGTGCAGGTACCATCGAGTTTCTGGTAGACAAGAACCGTCGGTTCTACTTCCTCGAAATGAATACGCGCTTGCAAGTAGAGCACCCCATCACGGAAGAAGTGGTAGGCGTGGACCTGGTGAAAGAGCAAATCCGCATTGCTAACGACGAGGTGCTGCACCTCAAGCAGGAGGAACTGTTCCAGCGCGGCCATGCTATAGAGTGCCGCATCTGTGCCGAAGATACGGAAAACAACTTCATGCCGTCTCCCGGTGTCATCAAGCAACTGACGGAGCCGAACGGAATCGGTGTGCGTATAGACAGCTATGTGTACGACGGCTATGAGATTCCCATCTACTACGACCCTATGATAGGTAAGCTCATCGTATGGGCAACCACCCGCCAGTATGCCATCGAGCGTATGCGCCGTGTGCTCTACGAGTACAAGATTACGGGCGTAAAGACCAACCTTGCCTATCTGAAGCGCATCATGCACGTGCCCGACTTTGTGAAGGGAGAGTACAACACCCTCTTTATCGAGAAGAACGCCCGCATGCTGGTACGCATCAACACTGCCAACGAAGAGTTGGAGAACATAGCCATGATAGCTGCCTATATGGACTATCTGGTTAATCTGGAGGAGAATGTTTCGGCACAGCTACCCGATGCCCGCCCCATCAGCCGTTGGAGGGAATTTGGCTTGCAGAAGGGAGTGCTCAGGATTTAAGGAATGGATAATTGATAATGGATAATTAATAATGGAAATACATATAGGAGACCGTATCGCAGACATTACCCTGGTGGGTAAGGAAGGGAATAAGGTACAACTTACCATTGACGGAAAGCCCTACGAAGTGGACATTGTGATGGCAGAGAACGGAAGTTGCTCCATCCTGCACAACGGAAACTCGTTCAACGCAGGCCTTGTGCGCGGCGAGGGCGGCAAGAGTTATGACATCAGCATGCTCCAGCGTTCCTTTCATGTGGACATCGTGGACACGCAAGCCAAGTATCTGCACATGAAGAAAGGAGCCGACGAGAAGCAGGGCGACAAGATTCTGGCGCCGATGCCGGGCAAGGTAGTGAGCATCCCCGTCAAGGTGGGCGACCGACTGGCTGCCGGAGACATTGCCGTGGTGCTGGAAGCCATGAAGATGCAGAGTAACTATAAGGTAAATGCCGACTGCATCGTCCGCAACATCCTCGTGAGCGAGGGCGAACCGGTAAATGCCAACCAAGTATTGATTGAATTGGAGTTGATAAAGGAGGAATAATCCCGAGTCGCATTCAGTCCGTATATTATAAATCACTAAATTGTAAATGCAAATATGAACAGAGAAGAAATATATCGCCAGTTTGAGGAACTGGATAAACGTGCCTCGCTGGGTGGGGGCGTAGACAAGATAGAGAAACAACACGCCTCCGGCCGCATGACTGCCCGCGAACGTATTGACATGCTGCTGGACAAAGGCTCGTTCAATGAGCTGGACAAGTTCGTGAACCACCGTTGCACCAACTTCGGCATGGAGAAGAAACAGATTGCCGGAGACGGCATGGTGTCCGGTTACGGAAAGATAGACGGCCGCCTTGTATTTGTCTATGCCTACGACTTCACGGCGCATGGCGGTTCGCTCAGCGAGACGAATGCCGCAAAGATTGTAAAGGTGCAGCAGCTTGCCCTGAAGAACGGTGCTCCCGTCATTGCCCTCAACGATTCGGGCGGCGCACGCATCCAGGAAGGTGTGAACAGCTTGGCAGGCTATGCCTCCATCTTCTATCAGAACACCATTGCGTCGGGTGTCATTCCGCAGATATCCGCTATTCTGGGTCCGTGTGCCGGTGGGGCATGCTACTCTCCGGCGCTTACCGACTTTATCTTCATGGTAAAGGAGCAGAGCCACATGTTTATCACCGGTCCGGACGTGGTAAAGACCGTGACCCACGAGGAGGTGGACAAGGAGGAACTGGGCGGTGCCTATACGCATAGCAGCAAGAGCGGCGTTACCCACTTCATGTGCAATACGGAGGAGGAGACACTGATGAGCATCCGCGAGCTGCTGAGCTTCCTGCCGTCCAACAATATGGAAGATGCTCCCTTCACTCCCTGTTCCGACGATATCCATCGCCGGGTAGAGGCGCTTCAGACCGTCATTCCTGAGGACCCGAACATGCCTTATGACATCAAGGATATTATAGAACCGGTGCTGGACAACCAGTACTTCTTCGAAGTGATGCCTCACTTTGCCAAGAACGTCGTTATCGGTTTCGGTCGTCTGAACGGGCGTTCGGTAGGTATCGTGGCAAACCAACCTGCCTATCTGGCAGGTGTGCTCGATATTGATGCCAGCGACAAGGCGGCACGTTTCATTCGTTTCTGCGACTGCTTCAACATCCCGCTGATAACCTTCGAAGATGTTCCCGGCTTCTTGCCCGGAACGATGCAGGAGCACAACGGCATCATCCGCCACGGCGCCAAGATTGTCTATGCCTATGCCGAGGCCACCGTGCCCAAGATAACGCTGATTACCCGCAAGGCATACGGCGGCGCCTACATCGTGATGTCCAGCAAACCGACGGGTGCCGACGTGAACCTGGCTTATCCGCAGGCGGAAATCGCCGTGATGGGTGCCGAGGGTGCGGTGAACATCCTCTACCGTAAGTCCTCTGCCGAAGAGAAGCAGGAGATTATCAAGGAGTACGAAAGCAAGTTCTCCAACCCTTACCGCGCTGCCGAGCGTGGCCTCATAGACGAGGTCATCATGCCGCGCGATACCCGCTACAAGCTGGCGCAGGCATTGGAGATGGCGCACAACAAGAATCAGAGCAATCCACCGAAAAAGCACGGCAACATGCCTTTATAATAGTAGTTATTTTTTATGTGTGAAATGCGTATCCCCGGAGAAGTGATTTCTGTGGGGATACACTTTTTAAATAGAGAATTAAGAATTAAACAATAAGGCTGAAAAGTAAAAACTAAAGATAGAAACTATGGAACTATTAAGAAACCTCTTTGAGGGTTATCCGAACCTTTGGGGCGGAGGAGTGGCACACTCTGTCCTAATTCTGTCCCTGGTCATCACCTTCGGTATCATGCTGGGCAAGTTGAAAGTGGCGGGCATCTCGCTGGGTGTCACCTGGATTTTGTTTGTGGGCATTGTCTTCGGACATTTCGACATGAACCTCGACGAACATCTGCTGCACTTCCTGAAGGAGTTCGGCTTGATACTGTTTGTCTATTCCATCGGTCTGCAAGTGGGACCGGGATTCTTCTCCGCTTTCAAGAAGGGCGGACTTACGCTGAACATGGTAGCAATGCTTTCCGTCTTCCTCAGCGTGGTTATCACCATTGTGTTGCACTTTGCCACCGGAATCCCCATTACTACGATGGTGGGTATCTTGTCCGGAGCCGTGACCAATACCCCCGGTCTGGGTGCTGCCCAGCAGGCAAACAGTGACCTCAACGGGGTGGATGCTCCGGAAATCGCACTCGGATATGCCGTTGCCTATCCGCTGGGTGTGGTGGGCTGCATCCTGGCGCTGCTAGCCTTGAAGATTTTCATGCGGATTAACACCCAAAAAGAAGAGGAGGATGCCGAGCACGGGCTGGGCCATCTGCAGGAGCTGACCGTGCGTCCCATATCGGTAGAGATACGCAATGAGGCAATAGACGGCAAGCGGATCAGAGATGTGAAACCATTGTTGAACCGTGCGTTTGTCATCTCCCGCATCCGGCACACCGGCAGTCAGGAAACAGAACTGGCGAATGCCGATACGGTGCTGCACATGCAGGATGAAATTCTGTTCATTGCCAACCCGAAAGATGTGGAGGCCATTGTTGCCTTCTTCGGAAGAAAAATTTCGGTGGAGTGGGAACGGGAGGACAAGAACTTGATTTCACGCCGCATCCTCATCACCAAGCCGGAACTGAACGGCAAGTCTCTGTCTCAGCTCAAGATACGTAACAACTTCGGTGCCTGCATCACCCGTATCAACCGTTCGGGCGTGGACCTGGTGGCAACTCCCCACTTGCAGTTGCAGATGGGAGACCGTGTGACGATTGTAGGCAGTGAGCTTGCCGTGAGTCATGCGGAGAAGGTGCTGGGTAACTCGCTGAAGCGTCTCAACCATCCCAACTTGATTCCTATCTTCCTGGGTATTGCCCTGGGATGTATCTTGGGCAGTCTGCCGTTCATGTTCCCCGGCATTCCCCAACCCGTGAAACTGGGACTGGCCGGTGGACCGTTGGTGGTTTCCATCCTCATCAGCCGTTTCGGGCCTCAATATAAGCTGATAACCTACACGACGATGAGTGCCAATCTGATGATACGCGAAATCGGTATCGCCTTGTTCCTGGCCTGCGTGGGGTTGGGTGCAGGAAAGGGATTCATCGATACCATTATCTACGAAGGCGGCTATGTGTGGATTGGCTATGGGGCCATCATCACGGTCGTTCCGTTGCTGGTGACAGGATTCATGGGGCGCTATTTCTGGAAGCTGAACTACTATACGCTGATAGGTGTGTTGTCCGGAGCTAACACCAATCCACCTGCATTGGCCTATTCCTCGGACTTGACATCCTGCGATGCCCCTGCGGTGGGATACGCCACGGTCTATCCGCTGGCTATGTTCCTGCGGGTGCTGACGGCTCAGTTGCTGATACTGGCACTGGCGTAGTTTCACCATAGATAATCTATGGTACATAGGTTGATTTGATAACAAGTAATGTAAAGGGAGCTAACAAGTAATGTTAGGCTGCTTTACATTACTTGTTATTTTTGTTTGTAGTATTCCTCCGCTTGTGCCAGTGTCTCCGGTTTGCCGATGTCGAACCAGCGGAATCCTTGCAGCGGATAGCCTTGTATGTGCACCTTTGTGCAGGCGGACAAGTAGAAAGGAATGATGGAGAACTTGCCGTTCCACTGCCCATCGTCCATCAGGTGGAAGAGGGAGGGGGAGATGATGTGGATACCTCCGAAGGCGAGTTCCCGGTACTTCGTTTCCCGGTAGTCGAAGCCTGCCGGTTTCACCTCTCCGGTGGACTTGTTTATCCAGCCGTGCAGGTGGTAGTCGTCGTCAAAAAGGAGATAGCGGGAAGTCTTGCGCTCGCTCACAAGCAGGGTAGACTCCGCATCGCTCTCCAGATGGTGGCGGTAGAGACCTGCAAGGTCAATGTCCGTCAGAATATCCGCGTTGTGCACCAGGAAAGGTTCTTGTCCGTCCAGAAAGGGGCGTGCCTTTTTGATGCCTCCTCCGGTGTCGAGCAGCATGCCGCGTTCGTCGCTGATGTGAATCTCCGTGCCGAAGTTGTCGTGGGCACGGAGGAAGTCGATAATCTGCTCCCCGAAGTGGTGGATATTGACCGTTATCTCGTTGAATCCTGCTTCCTTCAACCGCAGTATCACCCGTTCCAGCATGGGCTTTCCTGCTACGGGAACGAGGGCCTTGGGCATGTGGTCCGTCAAGGGGCGCAACCGGGTGCCCAGGCCGGCGGCGAAAATCATGGCTTTCATATTGGCATATTCTCACATTAGCACATTAAACTTTGGCCTTAAACGTCTGTTCAATATTCTGTTCTCTATGTATCAGGTTCACTTGCACGCCGAACTTCTTGTGCAGATGTTCCGCCAGGTGTTGTGCCGAGTACACGGAGCGGTGCTGTCCGCCGGTGCAGCCGAAGCAGACAGACAGATTGGTGAAGCCGCGTTCCATGTAGCGCTTCACGGAAGCGTCGACAAGGGCGTAGGCATGCTCCAGGAATACGGCTATCTCGCCGTCGTCTTCCAGGAAGCGGATAACGGGTTCGTCCAGTCCCGTGAAGGGTTTGTAACGCTCGTACTTGCCGGGGTTGTTCACAGCGCGGCAGTCAAAGACGAAACCTCCTCCGTTGCCCGTGGAATCTTCGGGGATACCTTTTTTGTAGGCAAAGCTGGTGACTTTCACCACGAGGCGACGCTTTTGCAGGTCGTCTGTAAACTGTTTCAGATCGGTGAGTTCGCGCAGAATCCGGCAGAGGTAGGGATATTCTGGATAAGGTTCTTGGAGCAGTTGGCGAAGGTTCTCGATGGCGAAGGGGACACTTTGTATGAAGTGGGGCTTCTTCTCGAAGTAACCGCGGAAACCATAGGCACCCAGCACCTGCATGGTGCGGAACAATACGAAGTGGCGAAGCTGGGCATAGAAATAAGCCTCGTCCACGGGCTGGTACTTGCGCAGGGCGTCGATGTATTCCTTCAGCAACTCTTGGCGCAGGCTGTCGGGATAGTTTGCTTTGGCTTGCCACAAGAAGGAGGCTACGTCGTAGTAAACCGGACCTTTGCGTCCGCCCTGGAAGTCGATGAGCCACGGCTCGCCGTCCTTTATCATAACGTTACGGCTCTGGAAGTCGCGGTACATGAAGGTGGCGGAGCTGCTACGGAGCAACACGTCTGCCATCTTCTGGAAGTCGTCCTCCAGCCGGTCTTCCTGAAAGTCCATCCCCGTAGCCTTGAGGAAGCAGTATTTAAAGTAGTTCAGGTCCCACAGAATGCTGCGGCTGTTGAACTCTGCCTGCGGGTAGCAGTAGGAGAAGTCCATGCCGTCGGCTCCGGCAAACTGCACGGCGGGCAGCAGACGGATGGTCTTGCGCAGTAACTGCTTCTCATCCTCGCCGAATACGCTGGTCTTGCGGCCTTTCTCGATGGCATTGAATAGGAGCGAGTCGCCCAGGTCTTCTTGCAGATAATAGATATCATCTTCGGAGCGGATGAACACTTGCGGTACGGGCAGTCCTTTCTGGCGGAAATGTTCTGCCATGTAGAGGAAGGCGCGGTTCTCCTCCACAGACTCTCCGCTGACGCCGATAAGTGTAGGACTTCCGATGAGGCGGAAGTAACGGCGGTTGGAGCCGGAGGAGGGGAGTTCGTCAATCTGTTCCGGTTCGTGTCCGGTATGTGCGATGTAGAGTTTCTTAAGTTCTTCGGTTATCATGGTGGTATGTTTTATTTTCGCAGCTAAGATAAAACTTTTGTCGGAGATATGCTTACCTTTGCAGGAGGAAAATATTTAATTTGATAGCTTCATAATGGATTCCATTCCTCAGTTTCTCATAGCCGCCCCTACATCGGGCAGTGGAAAGACCACCGTCAGTCGTGGACTGATGGCATTGTTTGTGAAGAAAGGTCTGAAGGTGCAGCCTTTCAAGTGCGGTCCCGATTATATAGATACTAAGTATCACGAGGCGGTATGCGGCCGTCCTTCCGTCAATCTGGATACTTTCATGGCATCTCAGGAGCACGTAAGCAGTCTGTATGCACGCTATTCGGCGGATGCGGATGTTGCCGTGGTCGAGGGGATGATGGGGATGTACGACGGGTACGACCGCGACCGGGGCTCGTCGGCAGAAGTGGCACGGCTCTTGGGTATTCCTGTGGTGCTGGTGGTTGATGCCAAGTCGGCTGCCTATTCCATGGCTCCTTTGTTGTCGGGGTTCATCAATTTCCGTCCGGATATACGTATTGCGGGAGTTATCTTCAATCGTGTCGGCTCACCCCACCACTACCGGATGCTGCAGGAGGTCTGTGAAGACTTGAACGTGACTTGTCTGGGCTATCTGCCCAAGCAGAAGGAACTGGAGCAGGAGTCACGCCATCTGGGGCTGGATTTCAGCCGTTCTAAGGAGACGGAGGGGCTGGACATGCTGGTAGGCTTGCTGGAGGAACATGTGGACTGGGAACTGCTGCTCTCGACAACCGGGCTTCCATTGCCTGCGGCGGCTGTGGAGGAGAAGCCGATACTATCAGAGCCGGGGAAGCTGCATATCTCGGTAGCGCGCAACGAAGAGTCCTTTTCCTTCCTCTATGCGGAACATCTGGATATTCTGCGCCGTATGGGCACGGTCACTTTCTTCAATCCGGAGCAGGACCGGGCTGTTCCGCAAGAGACGGATTTGCTCTATCTGCCCGGCGGCTATCCCGAGAACCGTCTGGAGGAACTTGCCGGGGCAAGGCTTGCCAGGGAGTCTATCCGCAGCTATATAGAGGCTGGTGGCAGGACGCTGGCAGAATGCGGGGGGATGATATATCTTTCGCAGTCCGTTCTTTCTGATGGGGATACGGACGGGGGAGGCA
>ERZ1504258.488-NODE-488-length-9661-cov-3.620550_pt1 | contig 9661 bp, 10 predicted proteins | sample MGYA00575508_ERZ1504258 | MGnify/ENA primary metagenome ERZ1504258 (study PRJEB39906, sample SAMEA3182112) | gut metagenome | biome: human; feature: gut; material: Stool; isolation source: human stools | place: Canada | collected 2013-05-06 ... | reverse complement strand
TGCATTTTGAAAAACTTATTTAATTTGAGCAAAAGTGTTTTTCGGGCACAATGTTATTTCTTATAATATTTGAAAGGATGGAATCATAATGGACTACGGAATTTTATCATTACAGGAACAGACCCTATTACCGGATTATCAGGCATATTTCAATCTGCGCTGGGCACACCGGATTTTATATGGGTACTATGCATTGAAATCTTTATTGGTATTATGGTAGCATACTTCCAGAAATCGGGAGCTATTCAGGCATTTGCCAATTGGATAGGCAAGTTCAACCTTAGCAGAAGGATGACATCAGGAGCAGCATGGTGCTTGGGATTGCTTATCTTCTTCTCAGACTATTTTTCAGCCTTTTCTTCAGCTTCGTTTTTATCTTTATCCTTCTTCGATAGCTTGTCCATGAACATGGTCCATTTGATGACATGTTTTGGCTCCGGCTGAAGGATGAAATTGTACATGCGTTTTTTGTGATAAAGATCAAAATGGTGTCCTACGCTTATGGGAAGAGCCTTTATATCACCGGTTTTTTCGGTAAATTCCAGGGGCTGCCCAAAACATAAGCCGCTTACTTTTATGGTATCTCTATCCATATAAATATTACCGCTGCCGGCATTCCAGTTTATGTTGCCATTTTCGTCCGCCGCAGCTATTATGGTTTGACTTTCAAGCGGTACGTTTAAATCCAGCTGTTCTTCCTGCCAGAAGTACCAATCGTTGATGTGTTCAAAATATCCGCCGTTCAGTTTATAATAATTATCCAATTCTGAAGAAAAGCCGCAAGCTTTGCAACAAATATGTCTGGAATCAGTATAGGTTTCAAATTCCGAGCCGCAGGCAGGGCATTTATATAAAACTTCATCAAGACCGAGAGCCGGTGATTTGCATTTATAAAAAACATCATTGAAGATTTTATCCTCATCATGCAGTATAGCTGCTTCTATCTGTTGGTTTATTTCTTGAACTGAAAGCTCTTTGATTTGAGCGGCATCAAAAAGTTTTGATGTAGTAACGTGCATTTTTCCGGCTCTAAGACCTGATTTTCCCCATTTGGGTAAAGTTTTGTAAGCTCCGTTTTCTGTTATAACATATACGTTTACTCCCATCTTTTTCACCAGTTCAGCAGTACCTTCGGTGACGCTTAGAGAGTGACCTATACATGTAAGGCGACCTTCAGGGAAAAGGACTACGATGTTACCTGAATCTCTGGCTCTCAAAATATTCATGATGGTTTTTATATCGGGGCAGAACATTTTTTTAGATATGACGTGCATTTTATTTAAGAACCATCGTACCGGCGGCCTTGCCATAAAATGTTCGCTGACTACAAAAGTAGGTCTGTTTGGAGCCAGAGTTAAAGCCACGAGAAGAAAATCTATGTTTGACACATGAGGGCAGAGTATGAGCGCAGGTCCTGAAAGATCTTCAAGACCGCTTTTGTCATAACTGGTCTTATATTTCAACTTGAGAATCGGCGCGATTAAAATGTAGCAAAAAGAAGAGCAGCGGATTGGGCTTTTTAATTATAGATTTCTTTTTATTTTTTGCCATACTTACCTCACATAATTTGCATATTATTTGATAATATTATATACAAAAAAGGATAAAAAACCAATATTCAACGAATAAAAAATACAAGGCTTGACATTGACAGGTAAAAAGAAAGTGATAGAATGGTTTAGGGAGGAATAGAACAATGAACAGTCAATCTAACGTAAAAAAAGTGATCGGAGTAGTTTCCGGAAAAGGAGGAGTAGGAAAATCTTCTGTAACATCTATGATGGCGGTGGCTGCTCAAAGAAAAGGATATAAGACAGCTGTATTAGATGCTGATATAACAGGACCTTCCATACCTAAAGCTTTTGGCCTGACTGCCAAAGCTATGGGAAACGGAGAGGTAATAATGCCGGTTGTAACTGATACGGGTATTAAGACCATATCGATAAACTCTCTTTTAGAGGATGATACCGATCCCGTAGTTTGGAGAGGACCGATTCTGTCCGGAGTCGTTCAGCAGTTTTGGAACGATGTGGTATGGGGCGATATAGATATAATGTTTGTGGATATGCCTCCGGGAACCGGAGACGTGGCATTGACAGTATTTCAGTCACTTCCGCTGGACGGAATAATAATAGTTACATCACCTCAGGAGCTGGTTTCAATGATAGTAGAGAAGGCTATGAAGATGGCAGGCATGATGAATATTCCGGTAGTCGGTTTAGTGGAGAACATGTCGTATTTTGTGTGCCCGGACTGTGGGGCTCAGCATAAAATATTTGGAGACAGCCATATAGATAAGATAGCAGAAAAGTATCATATAAACTCAGTAGTAAAGCTTCCTATGGACAAAGAAGTGGCAGCTAACTTTGACAGAGGCATGGCAGAGTGTTTAGATGTTTCCGAACTGGAAGGAATGGTAGAGACTTGTATGAAAGCTGAGAATCCTAACAAGCATGACGGTATGCCTGTACCGGAAGGGTGCAGCGGAAGCTGTGAAAGCTGTGGAGAAACAGGATGTTCAAGCCGTAAATAAGCTATAACAATTCATCAAAAGCACACATTATGTGTGCTTTTTCTGTTAAAATATTCTCACGAGCACTTGCAAAAGGGGGAATAACGATAATATAATGTTTGGGTACGTATTGATTAATAAGCCTGAATTGAAAATCAGAGAGTTTGAGAGATATAGGAGCTATTACTGCGGACTGTGTCATGCTTTGAATGAAGATTACGGGCTCTTTGGAAGATTAACTTTGAATTATGACATGACTTTTTTAGTCATGCTCCTCAGCGACCTTTATGACGAAGAGGACAAAACGGAGTATAGCAGGTGCATACTTCATCCTGTCCACAAGCATTGCAGCAGGCGAAATGAGATTACGGAATACTGTGCTGATATGTGCATTTTGCTTACATACTATAAGTGCGCAGATGACTGGAACGATGAAAAAAAGCTATCGAAAAAGCTGTGGGCCGGAAGACTTAAGAGAAAATGCAGAAAGATAGCAGAAAAATACCCTCAGAAATCAGAATTGATAAAAAACAAGCTTATTTTGCTTGCTGAGACTGAGAAGGAAGAAGCTACCCATATCGATAAGACTGCCAGAATCTTCGGAGAACTGATGGCGGCCATATTTGCTTACAGGGAAGATGAATGGAAAAATGATTTATATAAAGTGGGCTTCTATCTGGGAAAGTACATATATTTACTGGATGCTTATGAGGATATAGAGGAAGACTTAAAGAAAGGCTCATATAATCCTTTTAAAAATATATATGATGAAGACGATTTTGAACAGCATGTGCTTAATCTTCTGCTCATGATGATAGGAGAATGCACTGACGCTTTCGAAAGACTCCCATTGGTTGAAAATGTTGAAATTTTAAGAAATATACTGTATTCGGGAGTCTGGAGCAGGTTTGGGAAAACGAAAGCCCAAAATCAGAGAAAAAACCGAAGGGGAAAAGAAAACGATAATGAATCCTTATGAAGTATTGGGCGTTAGCCGTAACGCCACAGATGATGAGATAAAAAAAGCATATAAAACTTTAAGCCGCAAATATCATCCTGACGCAAATGTAGGCAACCCTAATCAGAAAGCCTATGAAGAAAAATTCAAGGAAGTTCAGCAGGCGTATCAGATTATTATGGACCAGCGTCAAGGAAAAGGCCAGCAAGCCCAATACCAGGACCCTTGGGGCTTCGGTGGGTTTGGTGATTACTATGGCTCGCATCAGTCGCAGAGCGCTTCGGAAAGCAAGGACGAACAATATATGCGTTCTGCACTGAATTACATTCAAAACGGGTATTACAGAGAAGGGCTCAACGTCCTTGAACAGGTCAAAGAAAGAAAAGGACCATGGTATTACTACAGCGCCATCGCCAACTACAATGTAGGCAATAATGCTGTTGCCATTGAACACGCCAAGATAGCATGCTCCTATGAACCTAATAATTACTATTATGCCAGCCTTTTGAATCAGCTTCAGGGCGGTGAAAGCAGATACCAGCAAAGAAGCGCAGGATACGGCGGCAATCCTTCAATGCATAGGGGCAATTATATGGGACAGATTTGCGGAACTATATTGTGTTTGAACCTTTGCTGCGGCGGCGGAGCTTATATGGGTGGAATCCCTATCGTATGCTGCATATAAAATAAAGATTTGTATTAACGAATGGCAACCTTTTGAAAAGGCTGCCATTTACTTTTGAAAGAATCATATAGGTATGAAATTAAACTAATTACAATCTGTTAAGCTCTTCTCCTCTTAAGAAAGCTCTTAGGTTTGCTGCCGACGTCGAGCAAACTGTCCTGCGAGCTTCAATGGAAGAATAGGCCATGTGAGCGGTAATGAACAAATTGGGAACGCCTAAAAGCGGGTTATCTTTTTCTATAGGTTCTTTGCTCACCACATCTACGGCTGCGCCGGCTAATTTGCCGGTTTTCAGGGCTTCTGCCAAATCCATCTCATTTATCAGGGCGCCTCTTGCGGTGTTTATCAGCAATGCGCCATCTTTTAATTTAGAAATGAATTCTTTGTTTATGAATCCCTTATTTTCAGCAGTGGCAGGACAATGAACTGAGATGACATCACAGTTCATTACTGCTTCCGGGTTCTGACTGTAAGAGAACACTTTCATTCCAAAAGCCTCGGCAATCTGACCAACTCTTCTTCCTATGTTGCCATATCCTATAATTCCCATGGCTTTACCGCTAAGCTGCAGCATGGGTTTTATGACCATAGAATAATCCGGACATGCACACCAACCGCCTCTTTGAACTGAATCGTTATGGAGGCCTACGTGATTGCAAAGTTCTAGTAAAAGAGCAAAAGTATGCTGAGCTACACCCTCTGTGGAATAAGCAGGCACATTGCATATGGCTATATTTCTTTTTCTTGCGGCAGCTACGTCTATGTTGTCGAACCCTGTGGCCAGCACCCCTATAAATTTCAAATCAGGACAACTGTCCATAACATCGGCAGTTATACAGCATTTATTGGTAAAAATAGCATAACTGTCAGATATTCTGGATACTATATCTTCAGGAGAGGTTCTATCATAAACCTTAAGCTCTCCCAAAGCTTCCAGTTCCTCCCAGGAAAGATCTCCGGGATTCATGGTGTATCCATCTAAAATGGTAATTTTCATTATTTCCCTCCGGTAAAATTGATTCAAATTATATTATAGAACAGCTTTTGTGTTATGACAAATGCTTTGTAATAATACGAGCCATATGGTATAATTAAATCAATAAGAAGAGTTTTATAAGAGAGGTAAAAATGAGAACTGACGGAAGAAACAACAACCAACTGAGGCACGTAAGAATAACAAATAATTATCTTATAAATCCTCAGGGGTCTGTTTTGATAGAAATGGGAAATACAAAGGTCATATGTACCGCAATAGTGGAAGAGGGAACAGCACGTCATTTGACAGGAACAGGTCAAGGATGGGTAACTGCCGAATACGCCATGCTGCCCGGCTCAACAGGAACAAGAAAAAAACGGGACAGAGGCAAGACAGATGGAAGAAGCGTAGAAATACAGAGGCTTATCGGAAGGGCCATGCGCTCTGTGGTAGATATGAATAAACTGGGAGAGCGGACAATCTGGATTGATTGCGATGTTATACAGGCAGACGGTGGCACAAGAACAGCGTCGATAACAGGCGCTTTTGTGGCCATGGTAGAAGCGATGAAGCGCATGAAGGCAGATGGCTTGATAGACGAAATACCGTTAACAGGATTTGTATCTGCAGTGAGCGTGGGGATTGTAGACGATGAACCGCTTTTAGACTTGTGCTATAAAGAAGATTCCAATGCTATCGCAGATATGAATGTGGTAATGACGGACAAAGGAGAGTACATAGAACTACAGGGAACGGGGGAAGAGAGACCTTTCAGTGCGGAAGAACTTTTTCACCTCCTAGCGCTGGCATCTGAAGGATGCCAGAAGTTACATGAGATGCAAAAGAAAATTACAGGAGAGATGTAATAAGAAATGACTAATATAATAATCGCAGCGTCTTCTAATGAACATAAAATAAAAGAAATACAGGACATAATGGGGAAATTCGGAATGGATGTAATTTCCAGAGACGAAGCAGGGGTACCGCCTTTTGAGATTGAAGAGGACGGGAAAACCTTTGAAGAAAATTCTTTTAAAAAGGCAGCCGAAATAATGAGGGTTACAGGCCAGCCGACTATAGCTGATGACTCTGGATTGATGGTAGACTATCTTGGAGGAGCTCCAGGTGTTTATTCCGCCAGGTTTGCGGGGGAACAGTGTGATGATGAGAAGAATAATATGAAGCTTTTGAGCATGTTGGAGGGACTGACAGATGTTGACAGAGCTGCCAAATTTGTATCAGTAATAACCCTTATGTTTCCTAACGGAGATACTTTGGTGGCAAGAGGAGAGTGTCATGGACGCATCATAGAAATCCCTACAGGTGAGAACGGCTTTGGATACGACCCGCTGTTTGTCCCTGACGGATATGATAAAACTTTTGCACAGCTTTCCCCGGAAGAAAAAAATTTGATAAGCCACAGAGCTAGAGCACTTAAAAAGCTTGAGGAGCTTTTAAAAGAAAGGATAGGCAATTAATGAAGAAAAAGGCGATTCATGCCGGAAAGCGCGTAAAAAAAATGTTTGTTATGATTATCGCGCAATTTGAAGATCCATATTATCAAGGGGTTGCGGCACAGATCGCGTTTTCATTATTTCTTTCTATTGTGCCTATTTTAATACTCACCTCCCAGCTGCTTGGCCTTTTTTCGCTTTCATTAGATGAAATAAGGCATTGGATAGGAGACAATGTATCAGTTGAAGGCACAGACCAGTTACTATCTTTTTTAGAAGATTCGCCTTCCGGGGCAAATAATATATTTTTAGCTGTCTTGGCTCTTTATGCTGCTTCAAGGGCGCAGTTTGCTTTAATGAGAGTAACCAACTATACATTTACTGATGGAAGGATAACAGGACAGGGATTTGTCAGAGATAGATTAAGGTCAATTAAAACTATATTGATAACCATATTTACCGTGGTTTTTTCTCTGGTTGTACTGGCGTACGGAGAACTTATAATTAATTTAGTGTTTGGAGCGGTAATAGGAGAAGAAATATCATCGGCAGCTTGGATATTATTAAGATGGCCGATAGCTTCTGCAATGTATTTTCTCATGATTTCATATAATTACTATATACTGCCTTCTGTGCGTGTGCGCTTCCGTGATATAATACCGGGAAGCATCTTTGCCGCGGTGGGATTTTTGGTGGTTACTTATGTCTACACCATATATATAAGTCTTTCTACCAACTATGATATTTTGTATGGCTCGTTCTCTCATATAGTAGTGCTGATGCTTTGGTTTTGGTTCTTGGCTTGGGTGATGTGCCTCGGAACTATGTTTAACAGAGTATGGTGGGCTACTCGCTCAATTGATCCGATACCCTTATATATATCTGAAGAGCCGAGAGAGAAGCGAAAGCCTATAAATATATTTTAGATATAATTGCATTTATGTACGTTTGATATGCCTCGCATGATATACCTCGCAAATTACTGAAGTCGTAATTTTGCGAGGTTTTTTGACGCATAAATTGCTTCTTCCTTTTTCACAGCAATTATGACTGTTTCATATAGTGAAAATAGCATATTCAGAAATGAAAGGAAATTTTCCCCATGAGGACATTAAATAAATTGAAAATAGATGAGGAAGGTATAGTTAAGGAAAATATAAAAGATAACCGACGTCTGAGAGATCTGGGACTTGTAAAAGGTACTAAAGTAAAGTGTGTGCTCAGAAGTCCGCTGGGAGATCCTGCAGCATACATGATACGGGGCGCAATTGTCGCCATAAGGGAAGAAGACGCTTCCGGAGTGTTGGTGGAGGTGCCTTGCAGTGAATGAAGTCAGTATCGTTTTGGCAGGCAATCCCAATGTGGGCAAGAGTACAGTGTTTAACTGCCTTACGGGCATGAGACAGCATACAGGGAATTGGGCAGGAAAAACAGTATCCAATGCTGAAGGTGTATGGAAAACTAAAGACGGCATGATTAAACTTATAGATGCCCCCGGATGTTATTCTCTTTGGGCGAGCTCGGCAGAAGAAGCAGTAGCCAGAGATTGCATATGCTCTCCCGATTGCAGAGGCATTATAGTGGTATGCGACGGCACATGTTTGGAGCGGAATTTGATTTTGACTTTGCAGATATTAAAACATAGGAAGGATGTCATACTTTGTATCAATTTGATGGACCAGGTGAGGAAAAGGGGTCTGAAGATAGATTTAAAAAAGCTGTCAGATTTGCTTGGAGTAAGTGTCATTGCTACGGAAGCGTCTAAGAAAAAAGAGATGAAAAATCAGCTGGAAAAGGCGGTCGCAGGGCTTACGGCAGATTGCGATAAATATCGAGAGAGGGCTGATGGATATATGCCGGAGCTTTTGGATAGCCCCGAAGATACAGCGGCAAAAGCTGAAAGCATTGCATGCGAGGTTGTTTGCAGGGAAGATGAAAGGGAAGATGTAAGCATGCGGATAGACAGAATGCTGACCAGCCCTTGGGTAGGGTTTCCTGTTATGGGGCTTATGCTGCTTATGATTTTTTGGATTACCATGCAGGGAGCTAATTATCCATCAGAAGCTCTGAGCAAATTACTTTTCTCTTTTGAGCGGCCTTTATATGATACCCTTTTAAATTTAGGCTTTACTCATATGATGTGCAATATGGTGGCATGCGGGATGTATCGCGTGCTGGCATGGGTTATATCTGTTATGCTGCCCCCTATGGCGATATTTTTCCCTTTGTTTACTCTTCTTGAGGATTGGGGTTTTTTACCAAGAGTAGCATTTAATCTAGATAGATGTTTCAAATGCTGCAATGCTTGTGGGAAACAAGCGTTGACCATGTGCATGGGATTAGGATGCAATGCTTCGGCAGTGGTAGGATGCAGAATAATAGATTCAAGACGAGAGAGACTGCTGGCTATGCTAACAAACTCATTGATGCCGTGCAATGGGCGTTTCCCCATGATGATTGCAGTCATTACAATGTTTTTCGCATCAGGTTCACAGCTAAAAGGAGCTTTATTTATAACGATTTCGGTAATGATTGGCATAATAGCAACATTCGTTTTAACGAAGGTTCTGTCTGAAACCATTCTTAAAGGAGCACCGTCTTCCTTTGCTCTGGAATTGCCGCCATATAGGAAGCCGGAAATAAGCAAAGTGATAATAAGGTCTATATTTGACAGGACAATTTTTGTGCTTGGAAGAGCTATATCGGTTGCAGCTCCTGCAGGGCTGATTATTTGGATTTTGGCAAATGTAAATGTCGGAAATATAAGTTTAGTGACATATATAGTTGATTTCTTAGAGCCTTTAGGACAGCTTATGGGTCTGGACGGAGTAATACTGACAGCTTTTATACTGGGGCTGCCAGCCAATGAAATAGTTTTGCCAATAGCAATGATGATATATATGAGTCAAGGAACGTTGACGGAGGTAAGCGATTTGAATTTTTTCTATGCACTTTTGCTGGATAATGGCTGGACTGAGCTGACGGCTATAAATGTTTTGATTTTTGCCATGATACATTGGCCATGTGCCACAACCTTATTATCGATAAAAAAAGAAGCAGGGGGATGGCGTTGGAC
>ERZ1504258.461-NODE-461-length-9985-cov-4.649849_pt1 | contig 9985 bp, 10 predicted proteins | sample MGYA00575508_ERZ1504258 | MGnify/ENA primary metagenome ERZ1504258 (study PRJEB39906, sample SAMEA3182112) | gut metagenome | biome: human; feature: gut; material: Stool; isolation source: human stools | place: Canada | collected 2013-05-06 ... | reverse complement strand
ATCTGATTTGCCCAACGCTGGGCGGATTCAGGCACAGTAAACGCCGGTGAGCGCAGAAATGACTCCCCCATCAGTACAAACGCAACATATTTGCCACGCAGCATCCAGACATCACGAAACGAATCCATCTTTATCGCATGTTCTGGCGGCGCGGGTTCCGTGCGTGGGACATAGCTAATAATCTGGCGGTTTTGCTGACGGAGCGGTTTCTTCATTACTGGCTTCACTAAACGCATATTAAAAATCAGAAAAACTGTAGTTTAGCCGATTTAGCCCCTGTACGTCCCGCTTTGCGTGTATTTCATAACACCGTTTCCAGAATAGCCTCCGAAGCGGGATCTGGCTGGTGGTCTATAGTTAGAGAGTTTTTTGACCAAAACAGCGGCCCTTTCAGTAATAAATTAAGGAGACGAGTTCAATGTCGCAACATAACGAAAAGAACCCACATCAGCACCAGTCACCACAACACGATTCCAGCGAAGCGAAACCGGGGATGGACTCACTGGCACCTGAGGACGGATCTCATCGTCCAGCGGCTGAACCGACACCGCCAGGTGCACAACCTACCGCCCCAGGGAGCCTGAAAGCCCCTGATACGCGTAACGAAAAACTTAATTCTCTGGAAGACGTACGCAAAGGCAGTGAAAATTATGCGCTGACCACTAATCAGGGCGTGCGCATCGCCGACGATCAAAACTCACTGCGTGCCGGTAGCCGTGGTCCAACGCTGCTGGAAGATTTTATTCTGCGCGAGAAAATCACCCACTTTGACCATGAGCGCATCCCGGAACGTATTGTTCATGCACGTGGATCAGCAGCTCACGGTTATTTCCAGCCATATAAAAGCTTAAGCGATATCACCAAAGCGGATTTCCTCTCAGATCCGAACAAAATCACCCCAGTATTTGTTAGGTTCTCTACCGTTCAGGGCGGCGCTGGCTCTGCCGATACCGTACGTGATATCCGTGGCTTTGCCACCAAGTTCTATACTGAAGAGGGTATTTTTGACCTCGTTGGCAATAACACGCCAATCTTCTTTATCCAGGATGCGCATAAATTCCCCGATTTTGTTCATGCGGTAAAACCAGAACCGCACTGGGCAATTCCACAAGGGCAAAGCGCCCACGATACTTTCTGGGATTATGTTTCTCTGCAACCTGAAACTCTGCACAACGTGATGTGGGCGATGTCGGATCGCGGGATCCCACGCAGTTACCGCACCATGGAAGGCTTCGGTATTCACACCTTCCGCCTGATTAATGCCGAAGGGAAGGCAACGTTCGTACGTTTCCACTGGAAACCACTGGCAGGTAAAGCCTCACTCGTTTGGGATGAAGCACAAAAACTAACCGGACGTGACCCGGACTTCCACCGCCGCGAGTTGTGGGAAGCCATCGAAGCAGGCGATTTTCCGGAATACGAACTGGGCTTCCAGTTGATTCCTGAAGAAGATGAATTCAAGTTTGACTTCGATCTTCTCGATCCAACCAAACTCATCCCGGAAGAACTGGTACCCGTTCAGCGTGTTGGCAAAATGATGCTCAATCGCAATCCGGATAACTTCTTTGCCGAAAACGAACAAGCAGCATTCCATCCAGGTCATATTGTTCCTGGTCTGGACTTCACCAACGATCCCCTGTTGCAGGGACGTTTGTTCTCCTATACCGATACACAAATCAGTCGTCTTGGTGGGCCGAATTTCCATGAAATTCCGATTAACCGCCCGACCTGCCCTTACCATAATTTCCAGCGTGACGGCATGCATCGTATGGGGATCGACACTAACCCGGCGAATTACGAACCGAACTCGATCAACGATAACTGGCCGCGCGAAACACCGCCGGGGCCGAAACGCGGCGGTTTTGAATCATACCAGGAACGCGTGGAAGGAAATAAAGTTCGCGAGCGCAGTCCATCGTTTGGCGAATATTATTCCCATCCGCGTCTGTTCTGGCTAAGTCAGACGCCATTCGAGCAGCGCCATATTGTCGATGGTTTCAGTTTTGAGTTAAGCAAAGTAGTTCGTCCGTATATTCGTGAGCGCGTTGTTGACCAGCTGGCGCATATTGATCTCACTCTGGCCCAGGCGGTGGCGAAAAATCTCGGTATCGAGCTGACGGACGACCAGCTGAATATCACCCCGCCTCCGGACGTCAACGGTCTGAAAAAGGATCCATCCTTAAGTTTGTACGCCATTCCTGACGGTGATGTGAAAGGTCGCGTGGTAGCGATTTTACTTAATGATGAAGTGAGATCGGCAGACCTTCTGGCCATTCTCAAGGCGCTGAAGGCCAAAGGCGTTCATGCCAAACTGCTCTACTCCCGAATGGGTGAAGTGACTGCGGATGACGGTACGGTGTTGCCTATAGCCGCTACCTTTGCCGGTGCACCTTCGCTGACGGTCGATGCGGTTATTGTCCCTTGCGGCAATATCGCGGATATCGCTGACAACGGCGATGCCAACTACTACCTGATGGAAGCCTACAAACACCTTAAACCGATTGCGCTGGCGGGAGACGCGCGCAAGTTTAAAGCAACAATCAAGGTCGCTGACCAGGGTGAAGAAGGGATTGTGGAAGCTGACAGCGCCGATGGTAGTTTTATGGATGAACTGTTAACGCTGATGGCAGCACACCGCATGTGGTCACGCATTCCTAAGATTGACAAAATTCCGGCGTAAATATGGATAAGGTCACGCCCCCTGGGGAGTGACCTTACCACCTTACTTACACATCAAGATAACTACCCAACCGATAACCACGCTCAGCAATCGCATATTTCAACGACGCTGAAGTCAGCACATCCAGTTCCGTTAACCGAGGTAAGCAATAAGCACTCTGGCGAATCGTATTATCGATAAACGCCGGATGACACATCACTTCCAGAGAGCGCTCGCCGCGATGACTGGAGTCATCAAGCACTTGCAGGAACAGCGACTCACTGATCTCTTCACCGTAGAATGCACTGCTGAATCCCTGGGTAGTGCGCAGGTTGACCGGCAAATCAAACACCATCTGACGATCCGCCCGCAACGCAATCCCCTCTTCAGCCGCAAACCTGGCAACAATCGGGAAAATCTGCGGGAACATATGCACATGATGATGGCTATCAAGATGCGTAGGTTTGCGTCCAAATAGCTCAATGAAACGCAAATACTGACTGGCAAGCTCCTGAGTAATTTCTTCCAGCGGTAAAGCATCTTCTTCTGCCAACTGCCAGATCCATTTTCCCAGCACACCATCGCGGGTTAACCCCGGCATAGCTGTCAGAGGCTTGCCCATAGTAAGGACAAAGTGCATCCCTATGGCCAGACTCGGTTCATCACGACTCAACTGCACCGCATGGTCAATAGCCTGCCCATTCACCAGCGCCGTCGTCGATGTGACAATCCCATTGCGACAGGCCTCGATAATGCCGTAGTTCTGACCTTTGCTTAAGCCAAAATCATCGGCATTAACAATCAATAAGCGTTCCATAATCAGCCTCGGTTAATGTGCTTTTTTAAGCTCTGCGATGCAGTCGGCAAAATTTGGCAGCCATTTCTCGTGCGCCAGAATCATCTCGCGTGCCAGCAGCTCAGCATCGCGATCGGAATGCACCAACGGACTAAGGTTTAGCGCCAGTAACACATCGTTAAATTCTCCGCTAAGTGCAGCGTTGCTGGCAGCAATCTCGAAGCCTTTAATGGTGTGAATCAGCCCCATCACTTTATCATCGAAATGCGTAATGCGCGGATGTGGCGTCGCGCCATCGCGCCCCAGCGTACAGGTCATTTCTACCGCCCAGTCTGCCGGAATATTATCAATATGCCCATGATGCGGGATATTAACGTAATGTTCAGCTTGCTTGTCGTTGTAGATAGCGTTGATCACTTCGCACGCTGCATCAGAGTAATAAGCCCCACCGCGCTGTTCCAGTTCTTTCGGCTTAACTTTCAACTCCGGGTTTTTATACAGCTCAAAAAGTTGTTTCTCGACTTTCTGTACTACCTGTGCTCGTGCGCCGCCTTTGTAGTATTCGCCCATTTCAATAGCCAGCATCTCTTTTTGCTTGAAGTAATAAAGCAAATAAGAACACGGCAACAGATTTAGAGAACGAATTAAACCTTCGCTAAATGGCAGATCGAAAATATTTTTAACGCCAGATGCTTTTAACTGCCCGGATGCCACACCATCAAGCAATTCGGCAAAGCGTGATTTGCCATTTACCAGCACATCTTTAATGAACACCATATGGTTGAGGCCGAACAGATCGATAGATAAATCATCGCTGTCTTTCAGCATCAGAACATCGCGAATAAACATCTTCATGCCGATCGGAATATTACACACGCCGATAAAGCGTTTAAATCCGGTATGACGATAAACGGCTTCAGTGACCATTCCCGCCGGGTTAGTGAAGTTAATCACCCATGCATTCGGACAAAGTTCTTCGACATCTTTTACGATGTCAAAAATCACCGGAATGGTACGCAGACCTTTAAACAGACCGCCCGCGCCGTTAGTTTCCTGACCAAGATAACCATGACTTAATGGAATACGTTCATCCAGTTCCCGCGCCGGTAATTGGCCAACGCGCAGTTGGGTAGTAACGAAATCAGCATCTTTCAATGCTTCGCGGCGATCCAGCGTTTTATAAAGCTTCATCGGGACGCCAGCGTTATCAATCATCCGTTGGCAGAGATCAAAAATAATATCCAGTTTAGCTTTACCACCTTCGACATCCACCAGCCATAATTCGCTGACCGGCAATTCGTGATAACGCTTAATAAATCCTTCCAGTAACTCCGGGGTATAGCTGCTCCCGCCACCAATAGTGACGACTTTTAATTTCTGGCTCATAATTTCTCCCTTCAGTACAGAATACTGATATCTGGCATATCTACCCCCGGACATAAATAATCCAGCAACAGGACAGATATGTGAATTGTCAGGTATAACGACTTACTGATTAAATTCAGTCAATTTCTTACGATAGCTCTTAGGCGTAAAGGATGTTAATTTCTTAAACGTTTTAATAAACAAGCTCGGGCTACTATAACCGGCCTCAAACGCAATATCCGTCACTGAATAGTTGGTCATTTCCAGTTGTTTTTTGGCAAAATTAATACGGATCTCATTAATAATCTGCATTGGTGTTTTGCCATAATATCGTTGAGTCGCTCGCGTCAAATATTCCTGTGATTTGGCTGACAACGTCACCATATTCTCCAGCGCCGATTCACTAAACTGCTCTTTATCATGCATCTTTTCTACCGTACTTTTCAGCCACTGCGGTATATCATCAATCACCTGTTCTTCGCGGTAATGACGTAAACGGTTAATGACATAAAAAGTAACCATCTCAACAAACTCTTCCAGCCCTGTTTCGCGGAAATTCAATGAAGAAATCACTGTTTCCACATAGGTGAGAAAAGCGTTATTGGTTCGGTATACCTGCGAAGCTACAAAGCAATAAGGCAACAACGGCAGGTAATGCTGCTCAAAAAAGCGTTTACTGATCCCAACGTTCAATATACGCGTGGCACCAAATTCATAAAAACTTTGATGGTGCGAACCTAACGGAATAAAAACAAAATCGCCCCGTTCCAGTAACACGCGCTTACCGTTAATCTCCTGGAAATAACGCCCGGTTAATACCAGAGTAAATTCATAATAGTCGTGCTGATGCAGTCCGCTGATACTCTCAGTTTTGTTATAGATAAACACATGGAAATTTTTGCCATTAAACAACTGCTGTTCTCGGGCAGTGGCAATTTCCGGCGCGTTAATCACTGGCTGCATCATCGACTCCTTATGCCTTCAGTTTTTCATGAAGCTCAATTAATTCAGTAATCAGTTCACGCGCAAGCATGGACGTCATTAAATGATCCTGAGCGTGGACTAGCACCAGACTCACTTTCATCTTACCTTCGCCAGCATCGCCTTCAATCAGTTTCGTCTGTACCAGATGCGCTTCATTCAATGCTATCCGTGACTGATCCATCATGGCTTTTGCTGCGGCAAAATCGCCCTGCTTCGCCTGTTTCAGTGCCGCATACGCCAGGCTACGCGCTTGTCCGGAGTTGATGATAAGCCCCATCACCACTTCTTCCAGCTCTTCAGCTTCCGTTTGCGTATCGGGAATATTATCGAGATCCATCATACATCGTTCCTCTCTATTCTTACCGGCACGATTACCCGTACCGGCATCGATTAAAATTTCAGGGCGTTAGCGATATCTTCTTCGCTCTCTTCTTTATCAATCGCATTTTGTGCTTTGTTAGCCACCACAACAAAGGGCAGATAAATTAACGTTGCGATACCAAGGTTGAAGAGTGCGACCAGCAATGCGGCGACGCTACCGTTGGTGTTAAAGAAGGCTCCCAGACCGGTTGGCATGGTCCACGGTGCAATATTGGTCACCGGAGGAATAATGCCCATGTAGTACGCTGCCAGGGTGATTGCCGCCAGAATCGGTTGTACCAGTACAAACGGGATAAACATCACCGGGTTCATGATAATTGGCAGACCAAACAGAATCGGTTCGTTAATCTGGAAGATGCCGGACGGCAGCGCCAGTTTTGCCACCTGACGATAATCAGCACGGCGAGAGGCGATAAAGATAGCCAGGATCAGACCTAAAGTCGCACCACTGCCCCCAAGGAAAATAAAGGAGTCCAGCATCGGCTTGGCCCAGATATGGAAGGTCTTACCGGCTGCCAGCGCCGCTTCGACGGAACCATATTGCTGATAGGTCGCGATATTTTCCAGCGCCCACGGCGTCATAATGCCGTTGTCCAGTGCGGTCAGCGCCAGCGCGCCATGAATACCGAAGAACCAGAGCAGTGGAACAAAGATCACATAGGCCCAGCCCACCACGCTACCCAACGATGCCAGTGGGGTTGAGATGGTATCCATAATGATCTGATGGAAGTTGGTGCCCCAGGTATTCAACGCCCAGGCAATAATCCCCATCACGGAAAGAATAATAAAACCGGGAATTAATGCTGAGAAAGAGCGCGAAACCGATGTCGGAACGCTATCAGGTAACTTAATGACCCAGTTACGATGAACAATAAAGGTAAACATTTCTGCCACCACCAGGCCAATAATAATCCCGGAGATGATATTCGCCCCACCTAACCAGTTTGCGCCAACCGCATAGGCCTCACCGACACTGTATGGGGTGACGGTCATAAATGCTGCAACGGATAACAACCCAGCCGCCAGCGCATCGACTTTACGCTCTTCTGCCAGCGCCATGCCAATAAAGAACGGTGCCATTAAAGACATTATCCCTAATGTTCCGTTATATACGGTTGCCGCCAATACCTTTCAGACCATTAAGTGTTTCAATGGTTGAGGCATCCAGGCGAATACCTAAGGAATAAAAAAACGACCCCTCCCCAAAGCTTAGAAAAACGTTGTTAATTAATACAAACATGGCCCCCGCAAGGGTTAACGGCATTAAGCGAATAAAGCCATTTTTGATTGCATTAACGTGTGGCTGCTTTCCTATTTTAACTGCAAAAGGGAGGAGTACCTTTTCAAGCGATGCAATAACATTACTCATAGAAAAATACCCTTTAAAACCGCAATTTAAATATTGCGGTATTGATTTATGAAATAACTCTTTGACGGGAAAATTTAAAATAAATTAATTTGCTGCGGCTTTTTTAATCGCTGCAACCGCAGCCTTAAGCACGCCTAAACCATCGACTTTGCCATAAAGCAGCGAGTCAATTACTTCAACCGGTTTGTTGGGTAACAAACGCTGGATTTCGGGCAACATATAAGCAATCTGCGGCCCTAATAACACGACATCGGCATTCTGACCTTTTTCACCAGCCAGTGTTTCCGGAAATGCTTCAATAATGACCGGAACTTCATATTTTTCTGCCTGTGCGCGCATTTTTGATACCAGTAAAGAGGTAGACATGCCCGCAGAACAAAACAGATAAATGTGTTTCTTTTCCATAAAACTGCCCTCATCGACGATTATCTGTCAGCCAGACACTCCGCAAGCCTTAACCTGCTTCCATGCTCTGGGTAACTTGCGAAACCAACATGACTTTTTTTGTGGCTGAAAGGAGTATACGGTATAGACCTGAGCAATAGTATTTCTTTGACCTTATAAATTGTCTCTCCTTGACCTGCGGTTATGACCCTCTTCACATTTCGGGCAAATAATTCGCGAAGATAATTAAGAACTCAGGCCAAAAAAAACCGGCGCAATGGCCGGTTTCCGTTGTAACTCAAGCTTTCAGGCGAAGTGATTACTTCGCAGCCTGTGGATCAGTGTCGTATTCAGCACAGGTCTGATAACCGGAGTTGATGACATGTCCGGTATCATCTAACGCGACAAAGTAGGTTTCTGCTTTACCATCACGTTGACCCAGGATGTAGGTCTGGCAAGTACCACGAGCATGGATCATGCTCACTTCAGACGAAGGTTTACCCGCAATTTGTGCAACCTGCGCCCGGCTCATGCCTTTTTTGACGTCTTTCACCACAGGCTGTACAAACTGGTCTTTGGTACGATCATAAGCCGTACAACCCGCCAGCATGGTTAATACCGCCGCTGCACTCAGAATTCCTGCCATATTCTTGTTCATATTCCGTCCTCTTGTTTATCAGCGTGTTAGATAAGCCTGGAATACATTGGGCGCTTTTTCAAGCCCGTGAACGAAACGGCTCCGCTTTCAGAGGATTCCTGTATGACGTTTTAACCACCATTCAGCCCGCTGTCGCTTGTCGTTTCAGTAGCAACGGGTTAGCTTTAAGGACGTTTTGTCTTTTCTGTCTGGAGGGGTTCAATGACATTGCAACAACAAATAATAAAGGTGCTGGGCGCAAAACCGCAGATTAATGCTGAAGAGGAAATTCGTCGTAGTATCGATTTTCTGAAAAGCTACCTGCAAACTTATCCGTTCATTAAATCACTGGTGCTAGGGATCAGCGGCGGTCAGGACTCCACGCTTGCCGGAAAGCTGTGCCAGATGGCGATTAATGAGCTGCGCCAGGAAACCGGCAACGAATCACTGCAATTTATTGCCGTACGCCTGCCCTATGGTGTTCAGGCCGACGAACAAGACTGCCAGGATGCCATCGCCTTTATTCAACCGGATCGCGTATTAACCGTTAATATCAAGGGCGCGGTATTGGCCAGCGAACAGGCGCTGCGCGAAGCGGGCATTGAACTGAGCGATTTTGTTCGTGGCAATGAAAAAGCGCGTGAGCGGATGAAAGCACAATATAGCATTGCGGGTATGACCAGCGGTGTCGTGGTGGGCACCGATCATGCAGCAGAAGCCATTACCGGATTCTTCACTAAATATGGTGACGGCGGTACGGATATTAATCCGCTGTATCGTCTCAACAAACGCCAGGGTAAACAGTTACTGGCGGCATTAGGTTGCCCGGAACACCTTTATAAGAAAGCCCCAACGGCCGATCTGGAAGATGATCGCCCTTCTCTGCCAGATGAAGTGGCACTCGGCGTGACCTATGACAATATCGACGACTATCTGGAAGGGAAAAACCTACCTGAACAGGTCGCCAGAACAATAGAGAACTGGTATCTGAAAACCGAACATAAACGCCGTCCGCCAATTACCGTTTTCGATGATTTCTGGAAAAAGTAATAATTTGCACATATTGGTTTGTGCGAAAAAGAGTACTTTGTTCACGCCGGATGCGGCGTGAACGCCTTATTCGCCCCACAAAACTATGCAAATTCAATATATTGCATGAGTCGAATAGGCCTGACAGGCGTAGCACGTCAGACGGTGTAACCTTTGTCATCAACCCGCCTCTTTTTTAATCGCTCCCCGCCTGTTACACTGGATAGATAACCAGCATTCGGAGTCAACAGTGGTAAGGCGTTTAACTTCTCCGCGGCTCGAATTTGAAGCTGCGGCAATTTATGAATATCCCGAACATTTACGTTCATTCCTTAATGACTTACCCACCCGACCAGGGGTGTATCTGTTTCATGGCGAAAG
>ERZ1504258.447-NODE-447-length-10119-cov-3.554650_pt1 | contig 10119 bp, 9 predicted proteins | sample MGYA00575508_ERZ1504258 | MGnify/ENA primary metagenome ERZ1504258 (study PRJEB39906, sample SAMEA3182112) | gut metagenome | biome: human; feature: gut; material: Stool; isolation source: human stools | place: Canada | collected 2013-05-06 ... | reverse complement strand
AGAGGTTTCGTGCAACCCCGGACATTTCGCAGCCAGTCTGGGCACGGTAGAGCTTACCGGTGCCCTGCACTACGTATTCAATACTCCGTACGACCGCATAGTCTGGGATGTAGGCCATCAGGCGTACGGGCACAAGATACTGACCGGACGCCGTGAAGCATTCTCCACCAACCGTAAATTCAAGGGAGTTCGTCCTTTTCCCTCACCAGAGGAAAGCGATTATGACACATTCACCTGCGGACATGCGTCAAATTCAATCTCCGCCGCTCTTGGCATGGCTGTTGCCGCTGCCGAAAAAGGCGAGAAAGACCGCCATGTGGTCGCCGTCATCGGTGATGGAAGCATGAGCGGCGGCCTGGCTTTCGAAGGACTGAACAACGCTTCGTCCACCCCCAACAACCTTCTTATCATTCTCAACGACAATGACATGTCGATAGACAGAAGTGTAGGTGGCATGAAGCAGTACCTTTTCAACCTGACTACCAGCAACCGCTATAACCAGCTGCGCTTCAAGACATCCAGACTGCTGTTCAAAATGGGACTTTTGAACGAGGACCGCCGCAAAGCGCTGATTCGCTTCGCCAACAGCCTGAAATCAATGGCCGCCCAGCAGCAGAATATCTTTGAAGGGATGAACATCCGCTACTTCGGCCCTATCAATGGACACGATGTGAAAAACATAGCCCGTGTCCTGCGGGACATCAAAGATATGCAGGGACCGAAAATACTGCATCTGCACACTGTGAAAGGAAAAGGCTTCGAACCTGCCGAGAAGAATCCGGATATCTGGCATGCACCGGGCAAATTCGATCCGGAAACCGGAGAACGCCTCAAGGCGGATACCAGCAATTTGCCTCCGCTTTTCCAGGACGTGTTTGGGGAAACGCTGGTAGAACTGGCAAAGGAAAATCCGAAAATCGTCGGAGTAACCCCCGCCATGCCCACCGGCTGCTCTATGAACAAGCTGATGGACACCATGCCCGACCGTGCCTTCGATGTGGGTATTGCCGAAGGGCATGCAGCCACTTTCTCGGGCGGTATGGCTAAAGAAGGAATGCAGCCTTTCTGCAACATCTACTCCTCCTTCATGCAGCGGGCATACGATAATGTCATCCATGACATCGCCCTGCTCCGCCTCCCCGTCGTACTTTGCCTAGACCGCGCCGGACTGGTAGGAGAAGACGGACCGACACACCATGGAGTTTTCGACCTGGCCTATTTCCGTCCGATTCCCAACCTGACCATATCTTCACCGATGGACGAACATGAATTGCGCCGCCTGATGTACACGGCACAGTTGCCGGACCAAGGTCCGTTCGTCATCCGCTATCCCCGCGGACGCGGCGTATTGCTGGATTGGAAATGTCCGCTGGAAGAAATCCCCGTAGGCAAAGGGCGCAGACTGAAAGAAGGCAAAGACCTGGCAGTCATCACCCTCGGTCCCATAGGCAACGTGGCCGCACGTGCCATAGAGCGTGCGGAGAAGGACAAAGGAATCTCCATAGCCCACTACGACCTGCGTTTTCTCAAGCCGCTCGACGAAGCCCTGCTGCACGAGGTGGGACTCAACTTCCAGCATGTCGTCACCATAGAAGACGGTGTCAAAAAAGGAGGAATGGGCAGTGCCATACTGGAGTTCATGGCGGACAATGACTATATTCCCCATTTCAGACGTATCGGTGTACCCGATGCCTTCATAGAACACGGCACCATACAAGAGTTGCACCATCTTTGCGGAATGGACGAAGAAGGAATCTATAATCAATTGATAATTGATAGTTGAAAATTGACAGTTTGAGCATTTACCCCATAGGTCAACTATTAATTACCAACTATCAGCGAACTAAAAGTGAAAATAATTATTGCAGGTGCCGGCGCAGTAGGCACACACTTGGCCAAGTTGCTGTCCCGCGAGAAGCAGGACATCATTCTGATGGACGACAACGAAGAGAAGTTGAGCACACTGAACTCCAACTTCGACTTGATGACGGCTACAGCCTCCCCTACCTCCATAAAAGGCTTGAAAGAAGTGGGAGTGGGAGAAGCCGACTTGTTCATAGCCGTCACCCCCGATGAAAGCCGGAACATGACCGCATGCATGCTTGCCAACAATCTGGGAGCACAGAAGACCGTAGCCCGTATTGACAACTACGAATACCTGCTGCCCAAAAACAAGGAATTTTTCCAGAAGCTGGGTGTCGACTCACTCATCTACCCGGAAATGCTTGCCGCCAAGGAAATCGTGTCCTCCATCCGCATGAGCTGGGTACGCCAATGGTGGGAATTCTGCGGAGGAGCCTTGATACTGATAGGCACCAAGATGCGCGAAAAAGCCGAGATACTGAACATCCCCCTCCATGAGTTGGGCGGACCGGAGCTGCCCTATCACGTGGTAGCCATCAAACGGGGAAGCGAAACACTGATTCCCCGTGGTGACGATACCATCAAGCTACATGACATCGTATACTTCACCACCACACGAAAATACGTCCCCTACATCCGCAAAATAGCCGGCAAGGAAGATTATGCCGATGTGCGCAACGTGATGATTATGGGTGGAAGCCGGATTGCCGTACGAACCGCCCAATATGTCCCGGACTACATGCAGGTGAAAATCGTGGACAACGACCTGAACCGCTGCAACCGCCTGACCGAGCTGCTTGACGACCGTACCATGATTATCAATGGCGACGGACGGGATATGGACCTGCTTGTGGAAGAGGGACTGAAAAATACGGAAGCCTTCGTTGCCTTGACCGGCAACTCGGAGACTAATATCCTGGCCTGCCTTGCCGCCAAACGCATGGGAGTCAGCAAAACCGTAGCGGAAGTGGAGAACATCGACTACATAGGCATGGCCGAAAGCCTTGACATCGGCACCGTCATCAACAAAAAGATGATTGCTGCCAGCCACATCTACCAGATGATGCTGGATGCGGACGTCAGCAACGTGAAATGCCTGACCTTTGCCAATGCCGATGTAGCGGAGTTTACCGTTAAGGCTGGCTCGAAGATTACCAAACATCCGGTAAAAGACCTCGGCCTCCCGAAAGGAGCCACCATCGGCGGACTTATCCGCCAGGGGGAAGGCGTTGTGGTTATGGGTAACACCCTGATACAGCCGGGTGACCATGTAGTGGTATTCTGCCTGAACATGATGATTAAGAAAATCGAAAAATACTTTAACTAATTGAGAATGAGTAGTTGGTAAATGATTAACTTCAAGACAATCATACGGATTATCGGTATTCTGCTATTGCTGGAAACAGTCATGTTTCTGGTCTGTTCGGGCGTGTCCTTCTACTACAGAGAAAGCGATATGCTCGACTTCTGGAAAGCAGGAGGCATCACAGCAGGGGTAGGCTTATTGCTGGCGGCTCTCGGCAAGGGAGGTGAACGGCAACTGACGCGCCGTGACGGATATGTACTGGTCAGCTTTGCCTGGGTGGCATTCTCTCTTTTCGGAATGCTGCCTTTCTATATAGGCGGATACATACCCGACATTGCCAATGCATTCTTCGAAACCATGTCCGGTTTCAGCAGTACGGGTGCCACCATCTTGGACGACATCGAGTCACTTCCTCATGGAATACTGTTCTGGCGCAGTATGACACAGTGGATTGGCGGCTTGGGAATCATCATGTTCACCATTGCAGTGCTTCCCATCTTCGGAGTCAGTGGCCTGCAGGTGTTCGCCGCCGAGGCAAGCGGCCCTACACATGACAAGGTTCATCCCCGTATCGGTATCACCGCCAAATGGATTTGGAGTATCTATGCCGGCATAACCGCTCTGCTTGTCAGTCTGCTGATGCTTGGAGGTATGGACTGGTTCGACAGTATCTGCCATGCATTTGCCACTACCGGTACCGGTGGCTTCTCCACCAAGCAGGCCAGCGTTGCCTACTACAAATCTCCTTATATAGAATATGTCATCTCCATTTTCATGTTTATCTCCGGCATCAACTTCACCTTGCTATTATTGTTCGTCAACCGGAAATTCAAGAAGTTCATCGGCAATGCCGAGCTGAAATTCTATTTCGGTTCAGTTGTGCTCTTCACTGCCGTCATAGCCATCGTGCTTTACTATACCAGTCCCATGGGGATGGAAGAATCCTTCCGCAAATCCTTGTTCCAGGTAATCTCCCTCCAGACCTCCACCGGTTTTGCGACAGATGACTATATGCAATGGACACCCGTCTTGTGGGGGCTGCTTACCATCATCATGCTGATGGGAGCGTGTGCAGGCAGTACCACCGGAGGCTTGAAGTGTATACGTATGGTAATTCTTACCAAAGTTTCACGAAACGAGTTCAAACACATCCTACATCCCAATGCCATACTTCCGGTACGGATAAACAAGCAGGTAATCTCTCCCTCCATTGTCTCCACCGTACTGGCCTTTTGTTTTATTTATATCGCCATTATAGTCATCAGCACACTGCTCATGATGGCTATGGAGGTCGGAGCTGAAGAATCAATGGGCTGCGTTATTTCCAGTATCGGTAATATGGGACCCGGATTGGGTAAAACCGGACCTGCCTATTCGTGGAATGCCCTGCCCGATGCAGCTAAATGGCTGTTATCCTTTTTAATGCTTCTGGGTCGTCTTGAGTTATTTACCGTACTGCTGCTTTTCACACCGGATTTCTGGAAACGGAATTGATTTAGGATAAAAAGTGTAAAAATAATCATTTTTTGTTATGCGGGGATAGCAAATTGAACAATACTTATTATATCTTTGCGCCCTTGAAAGAGAGAATTGTGGTATGAAGCAATGCATTAAATACTGTTTAATCATAATCTTTGCAGCCCTATTGCACGACAGTGCAACCGGAGCTGCAGACATTTTGTGCGTTCCTGCCACCCGACAAGCAGAATGCTGCACGCTGTCACAAGCTCCTACCACCCAACAAGCAGTCCAGAAGTTCTACGACTTGTTTTCACCAAACTCCCTCTGCATAGAACATGTGGACCATACGCAAGTACCAACCAACAAAAGCGTACTCCTGCGCATGTACATCTACAAGATGCAGCAGCATGCCTATGCACCGGAATGCGACCGTTTGTTGAATCTGTCTCCTCATCCCGTACCCGACGCGAATTATTACGTGTTCGGGCTAAGAAAGATTATCATTTAGAAGGCCTGCAAGCGCAGACGCTTGCCCCTGACCTCGCCGGACAACAAATCAGAGGTTTTGTCCTCCGGTGCGATGTATCTATTATTATATATCTAAAATCTTATCAGGTTTATGAACTTTACTTTGTTAGTGGTCGTCTTATTGACGGCAATCGCTTTCGTGGGTATCGTCATCGCGCTCTCCAATGCGATAGCACCCCGTTCGTACAATGCACAGAAGATGGAGCCGTACGAGTGTGGTATCCCTACCCGCGGTAAATCGTGGATGCAATTCCGGGTAGGTTACTATCTGTTTGCCATCTTGTTCCTGATGTTCGAAGTGGAAACGGTATTTCTGTTCCCTTGGGCAGTCATCCCCCGCGAACTTGGCGTGGCAGGACTTTTCAGTGTTTTATTTTTCCTGATTATATTGATTCTGGGCCTTGCTTATGCCTGGAGGAAAGGAGCTTTGGAATGGAAGTAACAAAGAAACCGAAAATTAAATCTATCCCTTATGAGGAGTTTACAGACAACGAAATGTTGGAGAAACTGGTTCGGGAACTTAATGCCGGAGGCGCCAATGTCGCCCTTGGCGTACTGGACGATTTCGTCAACTGGGGACGCAGCAACTCACTGTGGCCTCTTACGTTTGCAACCAGCTGTTGCGGTATCGAATTCATGGCCCTCGGCGCAGCCCGCTACGATATGGCGCGCTTCGGGTTCGAGGTAGCCCGTGCCAGTCCGCGCCAGGCAGACATGATTATGGTTTGCGGAACAATAACCAACAAGATGGCTCCCGTTCTGAAACGTCTTTACGACCAGATGGCCGATCCGAAATATGTAGTAGCCGTAGGCGGCTGTGCCGTCAGCGGAGGCCCGTTCAAGAAATCCTATCATGTGGTGAACGGTGTGGACAAGATTCTGCCGGTGGATGTCTACATTCCCGGTTGCCCTCCGCGTCCGGAAGCATTCTACTACGGCATGATGCAATTGCAGCGTAAAGTGAAAATAGAGAAATACTTCGGTGGAGTAAACAGAAAAGAAGAGAACCACTAATCAGTACTTAAAAATATGGAAATAAAATACATAGAGCCCTCAGTCCTGCACGACGAAATGCTGCGTCTGCGGAAAGAGAAACAAATGGACTTCCTGGAATGCCTCAGCGGTATGGATTGGGGAATACCCGACGAGAAAGACGTACCGGACACCCCCCGCGGACTCGGTGTAGTCTATCTGTTGGAATCTACTGTTACCGGCGAACGGATAGCGGTACGCACCGCCACTCTAAACCGGGAACATCCCGAACTTCCTTCCGTCAGCGATATCTGGAAAGCTGCGGATTTCAACGAGCGCGAAGTCTACGACTTTTACGGCATCGTTTTCATCGGTCATCCAGATATGCGCCGACTCTATCTGCGCAATGACTGGGTAGGCTATCCCATGCGTAAAGACAATGAGCCGGAAAAAGATAATCCGTTGCGTATGGACAACGAAGAAACGGTGGACACTACCATGGAATTGGAGCTGAATCCCGACGGTAGCATCAAGAATAAGGAGATGCAACTTTTCGGTGATGAGGAATATGTGGTGAACATCGGTCCCCAACATCCGGCCACCCACGGCGTAATGCGCTTCCGTGTATCATTGGAGGGTGAAATCATCGACAAGATTGATGCCAACTGCGGCTACATCCACCGGGGTATCGAGAAGATGTGCGAAAGCCTGACCTATCCGCAGACCTTGGCTCTGACCGACCGTCTGGACTACCTGGGCGCACACCAGAACCGCCATGCCTTGTGCATGTGTATCGAAAAGGCAATGGGCGTGGAAGTAAGCGAACGCGTGCAGTACATACGTACCATCATGGACGAGTTGCAGCGAATAGACTCTCACCTGCTGTTCTATTCTTGTCTTGCTATGGACCTGGGTGCATTAACGGCCTTCTTCTACGGTTTCCGCGACCGCGAAAAGATACTCGACATCTTTGAGGAAACTTGCGGCGGACGCCTCATCATGAACTACAACACCATCGGTGGCGTGCAGGCAGACATTGCTCCCGGCTTCGTAAAGAAAGTGAAGGAGTTTATCCCCTACCTCCGCGGTATCCTACACGAATATCACGACGTATTCACCGGGAACATCATTGCCCAGCAACGTCTGAAAGGTGTGGGTATACTCTCACGGGAAGATGCCATCGCCTTTGGAGCTACCGGAGGCACCGGACGCGCCAGCGGATGGGCCTGCGACGTGCGTAAGCGTATGCCATATGCCGTATATGACAAGGTGGACTTTAAAGAAATCATCCGCACCGAAGGCGATTCATGGGCACGTTACCTTATCCGTATGGATGAAATTCTGGAGAGCCTGAAGATTATCGAGCAACTGATAGACAACATCCCGGAAGGAGCCTACCAGGAAAAGATGAAACCTATTATCCGCGTACCGGAAGGCACTTATTATGCAGCCGTAGAAGGTAGCCGCGGTGAATTCGGCGTCTTCCTCGAAAGCCACGGCGACAAGATGCCTTACCGCCTGCATTTCCGCAGTACGGGCTTGCCATTGGTATCGACCGTAAATACGATTTGCCGCGGAGCTAAAATCGCCGACCTTATTGCCATTGGCGGAACATTGGATTATGTAGTACCAGATATTGACAGATAAAAGGATTTACGATTTGACAATTTACAATTTACCATGCGGAATTACAGCGCAGCCAAATTGTAAATTGTACATTGTGAATTGTAAATCAAAAAGCGCCTCGTAAATTGTAAATAGTAAATTGTAAATAGTAAATGAACAACGTGTTTGACTTTAGTATAGTAACCAACTGGATACACCAGATGCTGACTTCCCTGATGCCGGAAGGTCTGGCAATATTCCTCGAATGCGTGGTGATTGGCGTATGCATCATTTTGATGTATGCCGTGCTTGCCATCATCCTGATTTACATGGAGCGTAAAATATGCGCCTTCTTCCAATGCCGCCTCGGTCCGATGCGCGTGGGGAAATGGGGATTGCTCCAAGTGCCCTGCGACGTCATCAAGATGTTGACAAAGGAAATCATTGATTTGAAATTCTCTGACCGGTTCCTCTACAATCTGGCACCGTTCATGGTAATCATCGCTTCTTTCCTGACATTTGCCTGCCTGCCCATCAACAAGGGATTGGAGGTATTGGACTTCAATGTAGGAGTGTTCTTCCTGCTGGCTGCATCGAGTATCGGCGTAGTGGGTATCCTGCTGGCAGGCTGGAGTTCCAACAATAAATTCTCGCTGATTGGAGCCATGCGAAGCGGTGCGCAGATTATCAGCTACGAGTTGTCCTGCGGATTGAGCATACTGACAATGGTAGTGTTGATGGGAACCATGCAGTTCTCCGAAATAGTAGAAGGACAAGCTGACGGCTGGTTCATCTTCAAGGGACATATCCCTGCATTGATAGCCTTCATCATTTACCTCATTGCCGGAAATGCGGAAACCAACCGCGGTCCCTTCGACTTGCCCGAAGCCGAAAGCGAGTTGACTGCCGGATACCATACGGAATACAGCGGTATGGGCTTCGGATTCTTCTATCTGGCAGAATATTTGAATCTGTTTATCGTAGCCTCCGTGGCAGCCACCATCTTCCTGGGAGGCTGGATGCCGCTACACATCGTAGGCCTGGACGGCTTCAACGCAGTGATGGATTACATTCCGGGATTTGTATGGTTCTTCGGAAAGGCCTTCTTCGTAGTCTTCCTGCTGATGTGGATAAAGTGGACCTTCCCCCGCCTGCGTATTGACCAGATTCTGAATCTGGAGTGGAAGTACCTGGTACCCATCTCTATGGTGAACTTGATTTTGATGGTATTAATTGTAGTATTTAAATTGCATTTCTAACCGGCGTAGCGCCGGAGCAAGATTTCCTTGCGGATAATTTTAATAAAGGCAAAAGTAATGAAAGAAAAGAACTCTTATATCGGCGGACTCATACACGGCGTCACTTCTCTGCTGACAGGTATGAAGACAACCATGACCGTATTCTGCCGACGAAAGACTACCGAACAATATCCGGAAAACCGCTCGACATTGAAACTCTCCGACCGTTTCCGTGGCACGCTGACCATGCCCCATAATGATAAAAATGAACATCGGTGTGTAGCTTGCGGTTTGTGCCAGATGGCTTGTCCCAACGACACTATCAAGGTGACCGGCGAGATGGTTGAAACGGAAGACGGCAAGAAAAAGAAGATATTGGTTAAGTACGAATACGACCTCGGTTCGTGCATGTTCTGCCAACTCTGTGTGAATGCCTGCCCTCACGATGCCATCACGTTCGACCAGGATTTTGAGCATGCAGTGTTCGACCGCACGAAACTGGTCATGACGCTGAACCGTCCGGGCAGCCATGTAGAAGAAAAAAAGAAACCCGCTGCTCCCAAAGAAGAGACAACAAAGTAATTCGTTAATAGTAACTTGTAATTAAACAACATGGAAATAACTCTTGAAACAGTAGTATTCTACTTCCTTGCGGCCTTTATCACCGTATTTTCCATCTTGACGGTAACGACCCACCGCATGGTGCGCTCGGCCACCTACCTGCTGTTCGTGCTTTTCGGTACGGCAGGCATCTACTTTCTGCTGGGTTACACCTTCCTCGGTTCCGTGCAGATTATGGTCTATGCCGGCGGTATCGTAGTGCTCTACGTCTTCTCCATACTGCTTACCAGTGGCGAAGGCGATGTCATCGAGAAGTTAAAGCGTAGCAGGTTCCTTGCCGGACTGGGTGCCACCGTGGGCGGTGCCATCATCGTAGTATTCATCACTTTGAAGCATAAGTTCATTGCCACCACCGACGTGGAGCCTTTGGAAGTCAACATCAAGACCATCGGTCACCACATGCTGAGCGGTGACAAGTATGGTTATCTGCTTCCCTTCGAAGCTGTCAGCATCTTGTTATTGGCATGTATCGTAGGTGGATTATTAATAGCACGTAAAAGATAAGATTTATGATACACATGGAAT
>ERZ1504258.393-NODE-393-length-10980-cov-6.283295_pt1 | contig 10980 bp, 9 predicted proteins | sample MGYA00575508_ERZ1504258 | MGnify/ENA primary metagenome ERZ1504258 (study PRJEB39906, sample SAMEA3182112) | gut metagenome | biome: human; feature: gut; material: Stool; isolation source: human stools | place: Canada | collected 2013-05-06 ... | reverse complement strand
GACAATGTCACCACGATTATTATGGGGAGCGGTACTGCACACACTGCCAGACCGGGCGCTTCAGTGAGGAGGGGGGAGCAGAATGAACGGTATAAAAACGGGGCTGGGGATCACGCCGGGTGAGCACATTATCAGTGCCGACTCTGCGCTCAGCAGAAATATCCGGCATTGTTTCTGCCTTTCCTGTCATGGCCGGTTGATTCTGCAGACAGATGCTCAGGGGGCATGGTTTGAGCACGATTTACATGCCCTGAGCGAGCAACAGAAGGCGGACTGTGTGGTGCTGAATCCGGAAAAGTCCCACCCTTACATTGAGGATATGGCGATGTTTTTATCACCATTACCGGTCGTGCTGGAGTGGCATTGTGTGATGTGTGAGCAGTTTTTTCATGGGAAGAAGTTCTGTGAGGCCTGTGCTACGGGGATTTATTGCAGAGCGGTATGTACGAAGTCTGTTTACAGCTACCAGCCAGACTTGTTTGAGGACTGCGGAGGTGCGAGTACTTAATCCAAAATCGCCGCTCTGCGCAGGGCGTTCAGAGGTATCGCAACCTGCATTTTATCCGGTGTTTCGCACCTGCCCCGTTCGTGACACAACGGCGCGACACCGGATATCCGCAGTCCTGCTTACCTGAATAAAACCCGGGGTATTGATTGTGTACTGTGGGACGAAATCGCACCGTGATCGAGGATTCGCCGAATCCGCACTGTGGTGTCAACCAACCACACGCGAGAGTCCTCTCCGTATTTATCAGTGCCTCAGGACGATTTCTGCATAGTTAATCCAGGGGGCTGCATTGTTCATTTCCCTGCTAATGGACGTTACATCCTGGATATTCATGATCCTGATTTTCCTGAGCAGTATCAGCGCTTATTGGCACGTCTGGATTATCTGACGAAGCCCGATACTAAAGCATCAGGCCAGCGTAACTCTGGCTACAGCGGTTTTTGACCTGTTGTAACTGTAAGGTGATTTATTATGTATACAGAATCAAATGTTAAGCTTTCCTGTAACGCCCTCTGGCAAAAGTGTGTCCTTGCAACTCTGTATCGGGCTGCAGCTACACATCCTGAAATTAAATTATTACAATTTAAATTAATACCAGGGCAGGGTATTAATAAGACCATTCCCTCTCTGATGGCCGATTTTACTGGTGAACTGCATAGACTCATTTCTGAATATTTGCAGTGCAAGAGACGTAAAGATAAATCTGTTGAGCCCACCCCTTTATATTATCTCTGGAGTAGGGAAGCTGTGGCTAACGATACCACTCCTTATCTTATGGTGTTGCTACTTAATAACGATGTCTGGTGTAAGAGTCGTGAGGTGGTGGTTCTAAGAAATCTGATTGAGCAGGCGTGGGGAAAAGTATTGGGTGAAGATAACTCCATTACACATCTGGTTGTGTATCCTGAAGTGTTGTCGTTGGTATTTGATGCAGCTAACACATACAACGCTGAGTCTGGTGTACTGGAACAGACGGCCCGGGCTTACATTGAATCGCATGGTGCTATTGAACGTCATCTTGGGTGTAGTGACTTTTAACGTCAGGTGATGCATAAGGGTCTTTCGCTGAGAGGCCCTGTTTACACAATTAAATAAGTCGAGTCCGACCAGCAATTTTGACGGTGTGGGAGGAAGCTGATCGTGAGATCAGCTCCTATCCCGATTTCATAATATTCTGATCAGTCTTGCCGGGTTTCCTGCATAAATGCCTTTGTTCTCAATCGGTTTTACTACAACAGCCCCCGCACCGATAACAGCTCCGCTGCATATATACGGAGACAGAATAATGGCTCCACTGCCAACAGTAACCGAATCCCCCAGGATAATGCTGATCCAGTTATCCGGTGACGGATCTGGTGCTCCTGAACGAAACAGATCGTTGGCGAACGTCACGTTATGACCAATGAAGCAGTTCTCTCCCAGTGTTACGTTCTCACAAATAAACGTATGCGACTGTATTCGACTTCCACTACCAATGACACAGCCTTTCTGTATCTCAACGAAGGGGCCGACAAACACGTTGTCCCTGAGTTCACATTCATAAATGTTGACCGGTTTGACAATACGGACATTGGTCCCATAAATCACATCCCGGACAGCACATTCCAGAAATTTCATACTCACACGTCCTTTAAATACAGATGACATTTGCCGGAATTATACCGCCCAGATTCACTTGCCATGTTTCAGAATAGCTTATAAGCCGCACTTTTACCGATACTCAGCAACAAATCAGGTCTGTATCCACTTCAGCCGGAAACCGGATCTGCGCGGCGGGGAACGGGCAAGAAATATGATAATTAAGCAACACACATAAAATCATATTGCATAATCGCATCTGAATCGAACACTTATTCGCATCACTATCGATCATCACTTCGCATCTCATACCCTTACCCACAAGTTGAAATAATAGTATTATATTGAAAAGACAGAGATTATTTCAGAGGTGTTATGGAAAACTGGGTTATTCAGGAGCTAAAATCACTGGATATAGGGGACTCAAGACTTGATAAAAGAGTAAAACATATCCTCAATAGCCTCAGTCGTTCACCAGAAGAAAGTATTCCTGTTTCCTGCCGTACCTGGAGTGAAACAAAGGCAGCTTATAGTTGTTTTTCAAACGATAAAGTCTCTGCTAATAACCAGACAGGAGTAACCAGACCAACCGAAAACACCGGGGAGGTGATTACCCGCTGGCAGAGGAAATCCGGTTTTTTTGATGTCAGCCATAACGTATTTGACAATAAAGCATTATGAAAGGGTGTTAATGAGCCCATGGGATAATTCATAAAAATAATTTACTGTGTTATCCTTTTCAAAAGAAATATTCAGAAGATAACCCCTGGCTGACAACCAGGGGAAGGGGACATTAACAGTGTTATTATTGGTGGATAAATTATTACTTGTGTGCAGGATACACTAATGCAATATCTACTGATACTGTATGCCAGTATGTTTCATGCCTGCCGCTGAAAACGGCAATATCCAGGGCCAGACATATTCACCATTCATATTTCTGCATTTCTGTACAATTTTCTCAGAAAGCGTCTCATCAATTCTTTCACGCAACTTCTCCTGCTGTCTTAAAATACTTTCGCATATTTCGAAATCATCTTCCTGCATCAGCATTTCGGCGCATTTAATGATTTCTGCCCGTTCATGCAGCACAGAGGAATGATTATAGAGCCAGTTTACAAACAGCAATGCTTCCGGATATTGCCCCCATAACGGGTGGTATGTGGCATAATAATCTTCGGCAGTATCCGGACCGCCTGAAAAGTTATGCCATACAGCAAGTGGAAATGGATGCAGATTTCCGCACAGTATTTCTGCGATGTAAGTATTTGCCGCAAAGCCGCGACGAAATGCAGTTGCAGCTTTTACCAGTTCCCCATTAAGAAAATGCAGAAGGCCGAGTTCATACCAGTAAGGTGAAAATTCATCTGCATGTTCCTGCAGTATATGGCGTGCCTGTTCATGAGCGCCAGTGCGTAACAGTTCCGGTCCCAGTAGCCAGCGTGCACCATGATTATCTTCGGGATTGTAATCCAGTATTTTTTCAATGAGCATGATGGCATCCTGATGACGCTGTAAATGTGCATTTGCCAGGATTGCCGCATAGAGGGCACGAAGAAAAGGTCGGTTGTCAGGATGTATCCAGATGATTCTGCCACTGAAACCTTCAGGGATAAGACGATTGCCAACTGCCAGCCCTTTAAGGGCAGCATTCAGCGCCTTACGCGGGGCATTCTGCTCCAGAAATACGTATGCCAAGTGAGCGTGTACATCAATAAAGTCATTCTCCTGTCGGGCAAGGCGCCTGAGTTTGTTGATGTAACTTGTTTCGCTGATTTCATCCGCATCGTATGCATCAATCAGTTCTTCAAACTCATCCAGCAACGAGCCAAACCAGGTTTCCGGAAATATGAAACAGCCCTGGTTATCGTTCACTTCAAAGCGTAATTTGCCAGTCATATTCTGAACCTGTAAAAAAGGATGGACCATAACCTGCAGGCTATAAAAATTGTGATGCCTGGCATCGGTGTCCTTTTATTGTCCGGGATTAACGTTGCCCATGATAATACAGTGAATTCTGTTCTGTGGTAAGACGTTGAGTTATTGAATGAGAACCTCAGCCTGGCTGATGGTTCCGCCGGCATAAAAAAGAAATTGATTGAGGCGGGTGCTCTTCCCCTTAAGAGGAAGAGCATGTGTGTAAATGGCGTTCAGTCACCTTTTCAGTGGATTGTTAACTTTTGCATATTCAAACGGACTGATACACTCCTCCCTGTTTGCATCCAGAAAATCTGCCCACCATTGCAGCATAAGCCGACGTTCTTCCAGATGTTCTGCTTTATGAATATACGCGGCACGTACTCCGTTGCGCTCCTGATGACTCATCTGACGTTCAACCGCATCTCTTGACCATAAGCCGGATTCAATCAATGCACTGCACGCCATCGCCCGGAATCCATGGCCACAGACTTCCTTGGTTGTGTCATACCCCATCACTCTGAGGGCCTTATTTACGGTATTTTCACTGATTGGTTTACGTGGGTCGTGTGCTCCCGTAAAGATCAGACCATTTTCACCTGCCCATGTCTGAAGTTCTGCCAGTATGGCTACAGCCTGTTGGCTGAGTGGCACAAGATGTGGTGTTCGCATCTTGGAGCCCCGGTATGAAAATTTTACGCCTGGCAGAGGTTCGAGTTCGGCTGGAATAGTCCACATGGCATTGTCAATATCAATTTCAGACCAGCGGGCATATCTGAGTTCACTGGAGCGAATAAAAACCAGTAAATTCAGCATAACTGCCAGTCGGGTGACAGGCTGGCCTTTATAACCGTCAATACGCGACAGAAGTTCAGGCAGGCGTGAAAGATCCAGAGCAGGGCGATGCTGGCGTTTTACCGTGGTCAATGCACCAGCCATATCCAGAGCAGGATTATATCTGATGATGCCAGACTGTACGGCATAACGCATTACAGCAGATATTCTTTGCTGCAGACGACTGGCGATTTCATAAATTTGTTTAACTTCTGCAGCACGAACAGGGATAAGCAGATCCGGGGTACTGAGTGTTGTGATATCCCGGTTGCCGATAAAGGGGAAAACGTGAGTCTCGAGGCTTTTGAGTACTTTATCGCTGTGTGATTGTGCCCATTGTTTATTACTGGCATGCCAGCGTCGTGCAATATGTTCAAAAGAGAGCTGTAAATCAGGGACTACTTTTTTAGCTCTTTTCTGTTCGCAAGGGTCAACCCCCTCCGAAATCAGTTTTCGGGCCTCATCCCGTTTTGTACGAGCTTCGGAGAGAGAAACTTCCTGATACACACCAAGTGCCAGGGTTTTCTCCTTACCCAGAATACGATAATGGAGACGCCAGTAACGGGAACCATTAGGATGTACCAGCAGGAACATGCCAGCCCCGTCAGTGAGTTTATAAGCCTTGTCAGTGTGCTTTGCAGCCCGGATTTTTGCGTCAGTCAGTGCCATAGTTCAGCCTTCTGAATGCGTTAAAGAGGGTACAAATTCTGTCGAACTGGGGTATACCCGCAATTATACCCACACAATGGGGTTGATGTGGGGGGAGTCTGGTTGAGTTCGGTAGAATTGATTTGGCGGCAGGACACTTAAATCGTGGCGTCCTGAAACGAAAAACGGACCTCCGTGGAGGTCCGTTTATATGAATTTGGTGCCCGGACTCGGAATCGAACCAAGGACACGGGGATTTTCAATCCCCTGCTCTACCGACTGAGCTATCCGGGCAACGGGGCGCATTAAACCTGATTCGCCTCGTCTCGTCAATCAAATTTCTTCAATTTAGTGCAGACTGCACAATCTATCATCACTTTGCCGCTATTGCACGCATTGTCAGGCAAACCAGGCGGCGGAAAGCGGCATTGCCAGAAGGAGTGCTGGAAGCATGTTGACCACCGGGAACATTTTAATGCCACAGATGCGTAATCCGGTTGCCATCAGCAATAAACCGCCTACGGCGCTGAAGTCTGCCATCATCGACGGTGTGGTCAGCGGTAATATCAGCGCGGCAGCCCACGCCAGCGTTAACTGGATGATCAGTAATGGGATACTAATTACCGACACCGCAATACCCAGCGAGCAGGCGAAGATCATCGCCGTAAAGAAATCGAGAAATGACTTGGCGATTAAAATACTCGGATCGCCGGTCATCCCTTCGTTCATCGCCCCGAAGATCCCGGTGCCGCTGGCGCAAAACAGGACAATAATCGCGACATAATTCTGAATAAAAGATTCATGCGCTGGCTTCTTACGTGAGTGACGAAACAGATTTTGTGCTTTGGCGACCGCTGTATTGACGCCTTTTTCCAGCAGACAAATTTCGCCGATTAAAGCTCCGAGTAAGGTTGCTAAAACCATCGCCGGAAGGTTGGCGCATTTCACCACCAGTAAAATACCAATCCCCAGCGATGCCAGACCAAAAATTGATGTCATGGAGACGCGGATACGTTCCGGTAAGCGTTGGCTAAGGAGTGCGCCGAAAACGCCACCCAGTAATACTGCACTTGCGTTGATAAAAGGGCCGATGACCACAAGAGTTCCTGTTAGCTGTATTGTTTGATTTTCTTATTATGAACTTTTGGCGCCGTCGATGGCTTGTTTGTTCGCAAAGTCCTGGCTTGCACGCTTTAGCGAAAGGTGCCATGATTGCGCGAATTTTCTCCTCTCTGTACGGAGTTTGCCCGATGCACGCCACCTCCTTACATTCTCTCGCTTATCGCCGTTTCGCGCGAAACTCTTCTCTTTTTATGCTACTGCTCATGCGGTGAAGTTAACGCACGCTCACTGCAGGACAACAGTAAAATCAGAGCGTTTCTGCTTTTACTGATGTCTGGTGGTCGGAGCTGGTGACCAGTTTGACCCATATCTCATGGGGCAGGGTTTTCCACCTTGTCCGGTATTCTTACTTCCCCTAAACGGGTTTTGCGCTTATGAAATCAATGAATATTGCCGCCAGTAGTGAACTGGTATCCCGACTTTCTACTCATCGCCGCGTGGTGGCGTTGGGAGATACTGATTTTACGGACGTCGCGGCAGTCGTCATTACCGCTGCGGATAGTCGCAGTGGCATTCTTGCGTTGCTTAAGCGCACCGGTTTTCATCTACCGGTGTTTTTGTATTCCGAACATGTTGTTGAATTACCTGCGGGCGTTACGGCGGTAATCAACGGCAACGAGCAGCAGTGGCTGGAGCTGGAATCCGCAGCCTGTCAGTATGAAGAGAATTTGCTGCCACCGTTTTATGACACGCTGACGCAGTACGTTGAGATGGGTAATAGCACCTTTGCTTGCCCTGGACATCAACATGGTGCGTTCTTTAAAAAGCATCCTGCCGGACGCCATTTTTACGATTTCTTTGGCGAGAACATCTTTCGCGCCGATATGTGTAACGCTGACGTAAAATTGGGCGATCTGCTTATTCATGAAGGATCGGCGAAAGATGCGCAGAAATTCGCAGCCAAAGTCTTTCATGCCGATAAAACCTATTTTGTACTGAACGGCACATCGGCAGCGAATAAAGTGGTGACGAATGCGCTGTTAACGCGTGGCGATCTGGTGCTCTTTGACCGTAACAACCATAAGTCGAATCATCACGGCGCGCTGATTCAGGCGGGGGCGACGCCGGTCTATCTGGAAGCTTCACGTAACCCGTTTGGTTTCATTGGCGGTATTGATGCGCACTGTTTTAATGAAGAGTATCTGCGCCAGCAAATTCGCGACGTTGCGCCAGAAAAAGCTGAGTTGCCGCGCCCGTTTCGCCTGGCGATTATTCAACTGGGAACCTATGACGGCACTGTCTATAACGCCCGTCAGGTGATCGATACCGTTGGGCATCTGTGTGATTACATTCTGTTTGATTCCGCGTGGGTCGGTTACGAACAGTTTATCCCGATGATGGCGGATAGCTCGCCGCTGCTGTTAGAACTTAACGAAAACGATCCGGGGATCTTTGTGACCCAGTCAGTGCACAAACAGCAGGCGGGATTCTCACAGACGTCGCAGATCCATAAAAAAGATAACCATATCCGTGGACAGGCGCGTTTTTGCCCGCATAAGCGGTTGAATAATGCCTTTATGCTCCATGCTTCTACCAGCCCGTTCTATCCGCTGTTCGCCGCCCTGGACGTTAACGCCAAAATTCATGAAGGGGAGAGTGGGCGTCGGCTGTGGGCTGAGTGCGTTGAGTTGGGTATTGAGTCGCGCAAGGCTATTCTTACGCGCTGTAAGCTGTTCCGCCCGTTTATCCCGCCCGTTGTTGATGGCAAATTGTGGCAGGATTATCCGACGTCAGTGTTAGCCAGCGACCGCCGTTTTTTCAGTTTTGAGCCGGGGGCGAAGTGGCACGGCTTTGAAGGATATGCCGTGGATCAGTATTTTGTTGATCCGTGCAAGCTGTTACTCACTACACCAGGTATCAATGCCGAAACTGGCGAATATAGCGACTTTGGCGTTCCGGCGACGATTCTGGCGCACTATCTGCGTGAGAACGGCATTGTGCCGGAGAAGTGCGATCTCAACTCCATTCTGTTCTTATTAACTCCGGCGGAAAGCCACGAGAAGCTGGCACAACTGGTGGCGATGCTGGCGCAGTTTGAACAGCATATTGAGGATGACTCGCTGCTGGCTGAGGTGTTGCCGAGCGTTTATAACAAATATCCGGTGCGCTATCGCGACTACACCCTGCGTCAGTTGTGTCAGGAGATGCACGATCTTTATGTCAGTTTCGACGTCAAAGACCTACAAAAAGCGATGTTCCGCCAGCAGAGTTTCCCGTCAGTGGTGATGAATCCCCAGGATGCGCATAGCGCTTATATTCGCGGTGAAGTGGAGTTGGTGCGGATTCGTGATGCCGAAGGGCGAATTGCGGCAGAAGGGGCGTTGCCTTATCCACCTGGCGTGCTTTGCGTGGTACCCGGGGAAGTCTGGGGTGGGGCGGTTCAACGTTATTTCCTTGCGCTGGAAGAAGGGGTGAATTTGTTGCCGGGATTTTCGCCGGAGCTGCAAGGTGTCTATAGCGAAACCGATGCAGATGGCATGAAACGATTGTACGGTTATGTGTTGAAGTAAGAAAAAAACGGGTCACCTTCTGGCGACCCGTTTTTCTTTGCGTAATTAGTGGCTCACCGTCTGTGTACCTGTCGGGACACGAACGTGTTTATATTTGAACATCGCCATGAACGCGAAGGCCAGAACCACGGAGTAACCAGCGAAAATCAACCATACGGTCTGCCAGTCGGTAATGCCGTTTTGGGTGTACATCTCAACAACTTTACCGCTCACGATGCCGCCAAGGATACAGCCGAAGCCGTTAGTCATCATCAGGAACATCCCCTGCGCACTGGCGCGAATTGCCGGGCTAACTTCTTTTTCGACAAACACCGAACCAGAGATGTTGAAGAAGTCGAATGCGCAACCGTAAACGATCATCGACAGTACCAGCAGCACGGTACCGAACGGAGTCGGGTCGCCGTAAGCAAACAGCGCAAAACGCAGGATCCACGCCACAATACTGATCATCATTACGTTCTTAATACCGTAGCGGCTTAAGAAGAACGGGATGGTCAGAATGAACAGGGTTTCAGAGATCTGCGAAATTGACATGATGATTGACGCATGCTGCACGATGAAGCTGCTGGCAAACATCGGATCTTTGTCGAAGCTGTGCAGGAAGGTGTTACCGAACATGTTGGTAATCTGCAGTTCCGCGCCAAGCAGCATTGAGAAGATGAAGAAGATTGCCATACGCTTGTTTTTAAACAGAGCGAATGCATCGAGGCCCAGCAGGGTTGTCCAGCTCTGATTCGCTTGCTGTTTAGCAACCGGAATATGCGGCAGAGTCAGGGTAAACAGAACCAGAATGGCGGAAAGTGCTGCGCCAATATACAGCTGCATGTGGCTTAATTCGAAGCCGGACAGGCTCACCACCCACATTGCCATGATAAAGCCGATGGTGCCCCAGATACGGATTGGCGGGAAGTCAGTAACGATATCCATCCCGGCATTTTGCAGGCGATAGTAAGAGATGGTGTTGATTAACCCAAGCGTTGGCATATAAGCAAACGAGTTAATCAATATCACAAGGAACATCGCTTCCGGCGTCGTGACCTGTGCCGCCATGAACAGCGTGATAGCGCCAATGGTGTGGCAAATGGCATATACCCATTTCGCACTTAACCATTTGTCGGCCACAATCCCCAGCAGCGCAGGCATAAAGACCGCGGCGATACCCAGTGAACTATAAACTGCGCCAATAGAAGCACCGTCAAACTTCAGGGTAACAAACATATAGGAGCCGAGGGTCGTCAGCCAACTTCCCCACAGACAGAACTGCAGAAAAGAGAGGATTTTCAGCTGCAGCTTAAGATTCATGTTAATTTCCTCACATCGTGATGCGGATGAGTGTTTGAAAAAGCACATTTGACCGTGCGAGATGATGCGATTCTATCAACTTCGCGGACTGGTTTTTTGTTACCTGTGGCAAATAATTGCAAACATTCCCAATTTGCAAAACGAAATTGTGATGTGGATAACATTTTTGCCCCTGAGCATCGTCAGGGGCGGTTAGTGGAATTATCGGCGGCGGTAAGATTTTTGCGCGGTATTCACTTTATAAAGATAACGGCGAGATTCCGCAGAGGGATGGCGGGTCGTCAGCGTCTGATAAACATCGCCCGGCGTCATGGTGTTAATAATATTGGCAGCCTGAATCTTATCATTCGAAAAGACTCGCAGCACGCTGCCTGCGCCGCCGTTATAGGCTGTGATGACGGCATAACGCCGCGATGTTGGGTTATCAATTCCGCCGAGATAAACATTGTTCAGCATCGCCAGATACGCGGTGCCGGTATCAATATTGCTGGCAGGATCAAACAAGAAACTGCGGCTCGGCGTGCCGGATTTCCCCTGCGAGCGGAACACATCTTTCCCGGC
>ERZ1504258.383-NODE-383-length-11251-cov-3.095034_pt1 | contig 11251 bp, 7 predicted proteins | sample MGYA00575508_ERZ1504258 | MGnify/ENA primary metagenome ERZ1504258 (study PRJEB39906, sample SAMEA3182112) | gut metagenome | biome: human; feature: gut; material: Stool; isolation source: human stools | place: Canada | collected 2013-05-06 ... | reverse complement strand
CCCTTTGGAGTTTGGGCCGTACCAATATCGCCCTGCTTACAGAAGGGATCCGGATGGGAACTTCCCGGAATACCGGAAGCGACAAGCAGACCTATTATAAGCTTACACTTTCCGGCCCGGAGGGCGACAGTGTGCGGGAAATGGCTGAAACGCTGTTCTCAGGGCAGTGTGTGGACGGCGATATCGCTTTGTGCGAGGCTGCGCTTTCTGCCCAGAGCTTTCTGAAGCTTGTGGAACTGGGCGTTCCGTTCCCGCGCAACCGTTACGGAGAATACATCGGCTACAAAACAGATCACGACCCGCGCAGGCGTGCCACCAGCGTAGGCCCATACACCAGCAGGCAGATGACCGAGTGCCTGGAGCAGGCCGTGCAGGCCAAGGGGATTCCTATGCTGGACCATCTTCAGGTCATCCGCATCCTCAGCGACGGCCATACGGCGTACGGCCTGCTCTGCCTGGATACCGCCGCGCGGGAGGAAACAGACCGTTTCGTCCTGATACAATGCAAAAACATTGTATACGCTACCGGAGGCCCGGCCGGTATGTACGCTGACAGTGTGTATCCCGCCGGACATTACGGGGCCACAGGCCTTGCGCTGGAGGCCGGGGTGAAAGGAAAAAACCTGACCGAGTGGCAATATGGTCTGGCGTCGGTAAAGCCGCGGTGGAACGTATCGGGGACCTACATGCAGGTGCTTCCCCGCGTCTATTCCGCCGCGGAAGACGGCTCGGACGAGCGGGAATTCCTGATGGACTTTTTTAAAACACCTGCCGAGATGCTCAGCAAACTGTTTCTGAAGGGGTATCAGTGGCCGTTCGATGTGCGGAAGGTGGCGGGGGGAAGCTCCATCATCGACGTTCTGGTCTATCTGGAACGCTGCAAGGGGCGGCGGGTGTATCTGGATTACCGCCGGAACCCTGTGGGCGGCGCGTTTTCTTATGATGAACTGGAGCCGGAGGCGCGCGATTATCTGACCCGGGCGGGTGCGTGCTTCGGCACGCCCGTCGAGCGTCTTGGCCACATGAACGCTCCGGCCGTGGAATTTTACCGGGACAAAGGCGTGGACCTTGCCCGTGAGCCTCTTGAGATCTCGCTGTGCGCGCAACACAATAACGGCGGCCTCGCCATCGACTGCTGGTGGCAGACGAATGTAGCAGGGCTTTTTGCCGTGGGCGAAGCGAGTGCCAGCCATGGCGTGTACCGGCCCGGAGGCACGGCGCTGAACGCGGGCCAGGTGGGAAGCACCCGCGCAGCGCAGTATATTGCTGCAAAGCGCGGCGGTGCGCCGGAAGAGGGATTCGAGCAGGCAGCGGCACAGGCGCTGGAGCAGATGGGCGCGCTGGCGCGCCGCGCCCTGCAGCCGCAGGGCAATGTGCGTGCATTATGGGCACAGGCGGCCCGGCGCATGAGCGAATGCGGCGCGGCCATTCGTGACGGCGGGGCGATCGCCGTTTATCTGGCGGAGGTGAAGGCTCAGCTTGCCTCCTTTGAGCGGAACGTCACGGCCTCGGAGGCCGCAGAGCTGCGCTGGGTCTACCGTCTGCGCGATATGCTCATCAGCCAGTATGCCTATCTGGCGGCTATGCTGGATTATATGCAGCAGGGAGGAAAAAGCCGGGGCAGCGCCCTGTATACAGACCCTGCGGGCAAAAAGCCTTATGCACAGCTGCCTGACGCCTTTACCTTTGTGCTGGATGACGGAAGCCGGGGCGGCCGGGTGCAGGAGATGCTGTACCGGGACGGCGCATGTGTGTTTGAATGGCGTCCCGTCCGCCCCATTCCGAAGGATGATGATTTCTTTGAAAATGTTTGGCGCGAATACCGTGAGACAGGGAACGTAGGCTGAACGGCTCCATTCGGTGGAGCAAAAAATGCTTTGAAATTCCGGGCGGCGTCAGCAGGAAGAAAAAGGCCATGGCCGTCTGCATGGGCGCAAACCCGCAGGGCCTCGAATACGGCCTGCATTACAGGAGGGCCGGGAATAGGCCGTTGGATGACGGAAAATACTGCTTGATATTGCAAAAACAGCGGCCGGAGCATTTTGCTCCGGCCGCTGTTTTAATTGGAATAACGGTACATGTTTTGCCCGCCGCATTGAAAACAAATTGGCTTAGGCTAAAGAAAGCGCTGCTGCAAACTATATAAGCTGCGACAGGAACAGTTCGTTCAGCTCTTCCCAGCCGATTTCCCGCTCATTGGGAAGACGCGCGATTTTTTGTTCGATTTCTGCTATGCTGGAACTGAGATATTCGTTGAGCGTCCTGATCTGCGGAATCATCCTGATTTCAGGGGAATTCACCTTGAGTTCGAGCAGACGCTCGACTTCCGGTTTCAATTCCGGTGCAAGCCCGCTCTCCATCAGTTCGGAAAACAGCATGGGCGGCGGGGAGCCTTTGTCAAGGATCCACCGGCAGGCGAGGACCGGGCGCAGGACATAAAAATATTTCTTTGCCTTTATCATATCGCCTTTGATGTATTCGCGGTAGTTGCCGGCCGCCATATGGATATAGTGATACAGCCCTCTCTTCGAAGAAAAATATCGCCCCATAACAGATTTAAACCGTGCCGCAAAATCTGTTTCTAAATATACAATGGGGGAGGCACCCCATTCAAACAGCGTTGGGTTGGACTTATGCAGAAGCCGCAGCGTCTTGGTGAGGTCCCACCCGTTGATATCCAGCGCGTCGTTGATCGGCAATTCGATCACATCACGGTGTTTTTGAAGCCGCAAATACGCATCTTTCGGGCGGACGTAGATGAACCGTACATCATAGTCGCTGTCCGGAGAGGCAAAGCCCCATGCCCGGCTGCCGGATTCGACCGCCAGCAAGATCCGCACATTTTGTGTTTGTTCAATTTGAGCCAGTTCTTTTTGTATTGTATCTTTCATCCGGTGCTCCTCCTTTCGGCGTGTGTGTCACGCATCCATTTGCTGTTTGGCGGATAAAAAAGCCTTTTTGTCCCTATGGCTGTGCTCATCACGGGATTTTGCCCGGCACATGGGGCAGGAACAGTGGATTTTTCCTTTGGCGAGACGGCCGTATGCACCCCGCGTCCAGGCATATACATACTCCTCTCCGCCAAGCCTGCGCAGGATCCCCAGCTTTCTTTCAATGGCCCGGTTTCTCTGCCGCCGGTAATAAGCCCGCGTTCTTTTCAATTAAATCACTCCCCGACAGTTCGGGCAGCCTGTAAGAACCGTCAGGGCACCGCTTTCTTACAGGCTGCCTGTCTTTACAGGGAAAGTCAAACAAACAGGTGTTTTCATCATTCTGCCGCCTTAAAGTTATAAACAGGTTTGACACGCTCTGCGATTTGCGCCGTGGGTTCGATCTGCGCGATGATTTCCTCCATGCTCTTATAGGCCATAGGGGATTCATCCAACGTATCCGGAACAACACAGGTGGAGTAAATGCCCTTCATTTCCTTCCGGTACTGTTCCATGGAAAGCGTGGAAAACGCCGCTCTCCGGCTCATGAGCCGCCCGGCCCCATGAGGGGCGGAGCAGTTCCACTCCGGGTTTCCTTTTCCGATACAGATAAGGCTGCCGTCCCGCATATTGATGGGAATGAGCAGCTTTTCGCCCTTCTTGGCAGAAACCGAGCCTTTGCGCAGGATCATCGCGTCCGTGTCGATAGATATAGTTGTGAATGGTCGTGAATTCGTCTGCTTTTGTAAAGCCCATACCGGAAAGGATCACATCCATCATCGCTTTGCGGTTCAACACAGCGAAGTGCTGCACAATGCGCATATCATGGATATAATCCTCGAAAAGCTTGCCCTCCACATAGGCCAGGTCTTTCGGTATGCTGATTTTATGCTCTTTTTTGAGGGCGGTTACTGCAGGCTGGATCTCCTGAAAGCGCCCCTCCGACTTGAGCGTTTCGATGAGCTGCCCGATCTGGTAGCGTGCGCCGCCCCACAATGCCATTCGGCCCTGTTCCTGATAGTAATCGGCGACCTCAACGCCCAGATGGCGGCTGCCGGAATGAACGACGATATAAATATCGCCCGTATCGGAACGATCCGCCTCGATAAAATGGTTGCCGCCGCCCAGCGTGCCGATGCTTTTTTTCGCCCGCTCCAGATTGACGTAAGGCGCGCAGCGAAGCGCGCTCAAGTCGATGGACGAGCAGTATTCGTGGGAGGCCCTGCGCACTTCCCGTCCGCAGGGGATCGCGCTGCGGATCAGCGCATCCAGCTTTTCAGAATCGATCTCCCGTTGTGCGATCCTGACGGTTTCCATGCCGCAGCCGATATCCACACCCACCATACCGGGAACCACCTTATCCGTAATGGTCATGGTCGTCCCGATGGTACAGCCTTTTCCCGCGTGAACGTCCGGCATGATGCGGATTTTGCTGTCCCGAAACGCTTCTTCGTCGCAGACCAGGCGGATCTGCTCCTCTGCTTTTCCGTCCAGCGCCGGCGTATAGCACAGCGCGGTATTGAAATTTCCCTTTACTTCGATCACAATGGTGATCCCCTTTCCGACGGGGCCGGAACATGCGGCTTTCACCGCTCCGGCTCCGGATATCAGGAGGCTGTTCCCGGATGCATCAGGCCCATAAGCTGAGAGAGAACGTCTCCATTTCCGTTTAAGTTGATATTGCCCACATTCTCGCAGATGCGCTCAATATGCTCCAGCTCCTTGAGCCTGTAGAGCGTCGGGTTTTCCTCCATCAGCTTTGCGGTGTTGAGCAGCGAGCGGGTGGAGGCGACCTCTTCCCGGCGGGTGATGACGTTGGCCTGTGCCCGCTTTTCCGCGATCAGCACTGTATTCATGATGTCGCGGATCTCGCCGGGAAGAATGATATCCTTCACGCCCGCGTCGATAATTTCCACGAAGAACTCGTTTTCTTTTGCCTTAAGGCGCTCAAAGGCATACCTTGACAGCTCGTCTTTATTCGCCAGAATGTCGTCCAGCTTTTGCTTCCCTACAAAGTCCCGAAGAGCGAGCTGCGCCGCAACGTGCATTTGCCCGGCATAGTCGTCGATTTCGGTGAGTATCTTCACATAATCCGTGATGCGGTAATTGCACACAAAATTGATGCGAAGGCCGACCTTATCCTGCGTCATGATCTCCTGCCCGGTGATCTCCATCCGGGTGAGCCGCGTGTCCACAAGGTTCACGTCTACCCGGATATTGTTTTTCCAGAAGTAATAGGTGCCGGCGTCCAAAATGCGGATCAACTTCTGGTCAAAGTACAGCCGTGCTTTCTGATACTGGGCCACCTCCACTTTTGTATAAACCGTGGTGGGAAGCTTTGCGAATATGTACTGCGGCACATCCTCCGCAACCTCGGGCGTGGAGATATCCACAAGCTGGTACTCGTGACGCTCCAGCACAGACCAGAAGGCGTATTTGCCGCGGCGGAGCACTCCGTCGAATTTTCCGCTTGTGTAGTGAAGCGCCAGCTGCTGGTCCGCAACTTCGCAGACAGAGGTCAGTTTTGCGACCTCGCTGTTTGCGAGAAGGGTGTCCAGTTCGCATTTTGCAGATATGAGAGGCTCCTTCAAAGAGACGATCTCAATTTCCCGGGCGCCGAACAACGGATACTTTCCTGCGCCCAGAAGCTTTACAAACCGTCCGTTATGAAATAGGAAACCCTTCTGATTCTCATTGATAATAACCTTTTTCATATAAAAAACCTCCTCGGGTCTAAATTCGTGATTCGTCATCCATGCCTGCCCGGCGGCTGAACCCTTCAGCGCATGGCGCCAACCGGCGGAGAATTGCTTCCTGGCCGTTTGGCCCTTTGCACGGTATCCGTTTTCAGACAGGGCCCGGTAAGCATTGCCCGCAATGCTTGCTGCATCCAAAGATGCACTGCGCATTTCTGGCCGGATAACGAATCCTGTTTTCATCCGTACCCGAAGGTACGCCTGCTTGCCGCTTCCCGCGGCGACCAAACCAACTGGCATACATCCTGACGGATGTAAGGCAGGATTCGAACCTGCGATATAAAGGGGAGTTGAACCCCGCCGCTTTCGCGGCTGCCACGCGCAAGCCTGACCGGCATACGCTTTGGAACCTCCTCGCGCACCGCGGTGAAAGAACATTCAAACACCCGCAAAGGTCATCTTGCATCCATAGAATACTAAAATTTTCCTGCCTTATCACGGAAAAAAAGCTGCGAACTCAAAAGAGTCCGCAGCTTTTTTGCATTTCCAGCCGTTTTTTGATCAGTCCCACAAAGCGTTCCGGCTCAGTTACCTTAATAAACGGGCCGAAAGAAAGCACCCGAATCACCAGTTCTGTCTCGTCGTCCTGCCGGTAGTTGATCGTGACGCGGTAGTGCTTTTCGTCCAGCCGCTGCGCCTCTTTTTCAAAGTGCGCAAAGTGAAGCAGCACCCGTTCCAGGGCATTGCGTCCGTCATACAGCTCGATCACAACGCGTTTGTTTGCGGCGGCACAGATGCTTTGGCGCCCGTACCGTTCTCCCCGAAAGGGCTTACAGGACAAAATCCGCCCAAGATTGATGGTTTTTCCGTACCGGCAGCCGGGGGCGACCAGGCGGAACTTGTCGTCCTTTTCGGAATACTCCAGATATTCCGGCATGACGTTCAGATGTGTGCGGGCCTCCCGGCGGTTTTTTACATCAATACTGAGCGGATACCGCTTTTTGATCGCGTCCAGTATCCGATGGAAGATTTGTATGTATACCTCATCTTCAAATGGGTCGCCGTCCGCATACCGGTCAAAAATGTAAATGTCGTCCGGCGTGAACAGCGGCGGCACATCCTCAAGGCCGGAACTGTCAAAATCAAACAGGCGGATGCGCGGGTCAAGAGAAATCGCCTTCAGCCACCGTTTTTGCAGCACCGTAAGCGGCATGGTCGGCGGATGGAGGAGGGGCGTTGTGCCGTCCGGCCGGAGCAGCTGCCATTTTTCGCTCGTGAGTGCCGGTTCGATGGATAAAACGCTCTCTGAAAACGCACAGCGCTCGATAACCGTTCGCAGATCTTCCTTCGTGAGCGGGCGCTGAACCGCTTTGCGCAGAACGGCCGCGACTGTGTTGTAGTAAGCGCCGTAAAGCTCGCTGAAAATCATGCTTCATCGCCTCCGTTCAGCCCGTACAAGCGAGCCATCGCGTCGATGTCCCTTTTGAACTGCGCCGCCAGCTCCTGATTGGAAAAATGAATGCTGACAATGCGGCAGATAAAGGTACGGATCCACGGCACCAGCTCGCCCGCGTCATAGACGTCGGCGGAAAAGCGGCTGGTGTGAGCGTCGACACGCTCGACCTGTCCGCAGCGCTTTTCCCGTTCCAGACGGCGGTGGATATACGCTTCACCGTCATCATACCGCACGGTAAACTCCACCTGCTCCAGCCGCGCGCATCCCCCTTCGGTACTGACGCCCCAAATATGCTTCTGCATTTGGTCAAGCTTCTGCCGGTATGTATCGTAGCTTTCGCAATTTCCCGCCGTCTGGATCGACAGAATATTATCAAGCCGGATGGAGCCGATCCGTTTGTTCCGCGGAGCATAAGCCATCAGATACTGGCGGCCGTTCTGCACACTGATAAAAATGCGCAGGGGAACAACCTTCTGCGCGGCGGTGCGCTCCCTGCGCCGGTTGACGGTTTCGATTTGGACGGACTGTTTTCTGTGCATCGCCTCAAACAATCTGTACAAAATCTCACTGTCCAGCGCCCCGGTGATATAGTGATGCTTGAACACAAAGTGTTCCTCATGGGAATCGGCTTTATCCAGCAAAAAAGAACCGATCACGCCGCAGGGGGCGACCTCGGGAAAAAAGTCAAGCGCATCTGTACAGGCAGGCTGAGCCGTGGCCGCACGGCGGTACAGCAATGTTTTTGCGGACCGATCTGTACAGATAAGGCCCTGCTCGGCGTATTCCTTCAGTTTTTTGCGGACGGTGGATGCATCGAATGTTTTCGGCTCGTCAAAGCACGAAAGCCGCCGGTCAATTTCATCCATGATGCCGTTGAGCGGCAGCGCGATATCCGGACCGGATAAAACATCGAAGATCAGAAAATGAAGCGTGATATCCCCATCGGTAAAACTTTTCGCTTTCCATGCCTTGTAGAACGGATTGTGATGAGAAATGCGGCTGTCGATGGAGAGAAAGACCTTTTTGCCGTCAGCGGTCTGCCGAAAACGCATATAATCACCCAGCCAGCTTTCAACGCGGCGGCGCTCGTCATCATAGGAGCGGGCGCTTTTCTTCGTGAACTCATCGCGGCTTTTAAAACCGTACACATAGAATTCGCGCATATAGTCCCGAATGCGTTCAAAGTTTTTGATCAGCTCGCTGTAGGCCATACGTTCGTCTCCTTTCATCGTGCTTTGGCGCGCCGCAAGTTTTTTGACCTTACCATAAAGCTTTTGCGCTTTTTTATGAAAAACACCACTAAAATCTATGATTTTAGTGGTGTTTTGGTCGGAGTGGGGAGACTCGAACTCCCGGCATCCTGCTCCCAAAGCAGGCGCGCTACCAACTGCGCTACACCCCGGTATACGGTTTTGGCACGGATGTCTGCGTGCCAGCGCGGCGGATACGGCGCTTACACGAGGAATCCAAGCTAAAATATTATATGACACAATGCGCGCGAAGTCAAGCCAAACCCTTGACGAACCGCGCCGCCTGCCGTACAATAAACCCATGTCTTATTGTTCCTATCATTTATAAGAAAAGGTGTGTCACGATGGAAAACAGCGCAAAGACCATGGACCAGATCGTCGCCCTGTGCAAAAACCGGGGCTTTGTATATCCGGGCAGCGAGATCTACGGCGGCCTGGCCAACAGCTGGGATTACGGCCCTCTTGGCGTCGAGTTTAAAAACAATGTCAAAAAGGCCTGGTGGAAGAAGTTCGTGCAGGAATCCAAATACAATGTTGGCTTGGATTCCGCCATTCTGATGAACCCGCAGACCTGGGTCACCTCCGGCCATGTGGGCGGCTTTTCCGACCCGCTGATGGACTGCCGGGACTGTCATGCCCGTCACCGCGCGGACAAGCTCATCGAGGACGCGGGCGGACACGCCGAAGGCATGAGCTTCGACGAGATGACGGCATATATTCGCGAGCATGGCATCGCCTGCCCGGAATGCGGCAGCAAAAATTTTACCGACATCCGCAAGTTCAACCTGATGTTCAAGACGTTTATGGGCGTTACCGAAGACGCCAAGAATGAGGTCTATCTGCGGCCTGAAACGGCGCAGGGCATCTTTGTCAACTACGCCAATATCCAGCGCACCACGCGCCGCAAGCTGCCGTTCGGCGTGTGCCAGATCGGCAAATCCTTCCGCAACGAGATCACGCCGGGCAACTTTATTTTCCGCATCCGGGAGTTCGAGCAGATGGAGTGCGAGTTCTTCTGCAAGCCGGACACCGATCTGGACTGGTTCTACTATTGGAAGGATTACTGCAAGAACTTCCTGCTGAGCCTGGGCATGAAAGAGGAAAACATGCGCCTGCGCGACCATGAGAAGGAGGAGCTGTCCTTCTATTCCAAGGCTACGACGGACATTGAGTATCTGTTCCCGTTTGGCTGGGGCGAGCTGTGGGGCATTGCCGACCGCACCAATTACGATCTGGGCCGTCATCAGGAGGCCAGCGGCAAGAGTCTTGAATACTTTGACCCGGAGACCAATGAACGCTATATCCCCTATGTTGTGGAGCCGTCCCTGGGCGCGGACCGTGTGGCGCTGGCGTTCCTTTGCGAGGCCTACGACGAGGAAGTGGTGGACGCCGGGAAAAACGACACCCGCGTGGTGATGCGCCTGCATCCGGCGCTGGCGCCCTTCAAGGCGTGCGTGCTTCCGCTTTCGAAAAAGCTGGCCCCCAAGGCCGAGGAAGTGCGCGCCGAGCTGGCGAAGTATTTCATGGTGGATTATGATGAGACCGGCTCCATCGGAAAGCGTTACCGCCGCCAGGATGAGATCGGCACGCCGCTGTGCATCACCATCGATTTTGAGACCGTGGGCGACGACAAGACGGCCGCCGACGGCTGTGTGACCGTGCGCGACCGCGACACCATGCAGCAGGAGCGTGTGAAGATCGAGGACCTGCGCGCTTATATCGAGAAAAAGATCGAGTTTTAAAACCACATGCAAAGCGGACGTCCCAGGGGCGTCCGCTTCCTTTTTTTGCCTGCTTGTGGTATGATGAAAACAAGCCATATCCAACAGAACGGAGGAGTTTTTATGATCGGCTGGCTCATACTTGCGGCTGTGCTGGCGTTGTGCGCCGTGTTGTGCATCCGTGCGGCCCGGTTCAAACCGGAGGCGGGGGCTGGGGCGGCGCCCACGCCCGTCGCCGTGGACACAGAGGGGGCTGTACAGCGCCTGGCGCAGCTGGTGCGCATCCCGACGGTGTCCAATTATGATGCGGAAAAGTTTGATGAAACACAGTTTGAGGGCTTCCGTGAGAAGCTGCGGGAATTGTACCCCCGCGTACATGCGATGTGCCCGCCCGTGCGCATCGCCCACACGGGCATGCTGTTTCACTGGAAAGGAAAAAGCAGCGCCGCTCCCGTTGTCCTGATGGCGCACTATGACGTAGTGCCTGTAGACGAAGCGGGGTGGAAGCATCCGCCTTTCTGCGGCGAGGTGTTTGACGGCGAGCTGTGGGGGCGCGGTACGCTGGACACGAAAATCACGCTGCTGGGCATTCTGGAGGCGGCCGAACGGCTGATGAGCGAGGGCTTTGTGCCCCGGAACGACGTGTACTTTTCTTTCTCAGGCGACGAGGAAGTGAGCGGGCCGAGCGCACCGGCCATCGTGGAATATTTGAAGGAGCGGGGCGTCAGGCCCGCAATGGTGGTGGATGAAGGCGGCGCCGTTGTAGACGGCGTATTCCCCGGCGTCAAGCAGCCCATCGCGGTGGTGGGCATCGGAGAAAAAGGCTTTATGAATGTGGAGCTGACGGCGCGTGCCGCCGGCGGCCATGCCAGCACGCCGGCCGTGCCCTCCACGCTGGGCATGCTGTGCCGGGCCGTGGCCGATTGCGAAAAACACCAGTTCAAGGCGCATCTGACGGCGCCCGTGCGCGCGCTGTTCCAAAACGTGGGGCCGTATGCGCCTTTCGGCCTGCGGCTGGTATTTGCGAATCTGTGGCTGTTTGGGCCTCTGCTGCCGCTTCTGGCGGGCAGGCTGGGCGGCGAGCTGGGCGCGATGATGCGCACCACCATGGCGCTCACCACGGCGCAGGGTTCCAAGCAGATCAACGTGCTGCCCACCGAGGCGTCGGCGGGCATCAACCTGCGGCTTGTCAATCTGG
>ERZ1504258.363-NODE-363-length-11532-cov-2.984055_pt1 | contig 11532 bp, 6 predicted proteins | sample MGYA00575508_ERZ1504258 | MGnify/ENA primary metagenome ERZ1504258 (study PRJEB39906, sample SAMEA3182112) | gut metagenome | biome: human; feature: gut; material: Stool; isolation source: human stools | place: Canada | collected 2013-05-06 ... | reverse complement strand
GCAGACGAAGGAAATAACGGCCCAGAGCCTGTGCGGGCCGCTTTTGAAACGGAAAGGGAGTATCCATTTATGAAAGAAGTATTGAATGTAGGTGTTATCGGCCTGGGCAACCGCGGCTCCAACCTGTTGGAAAACTGTATCCTGCCCCAGCCGGGCGTTCGTGTGCTGGCCGTGTGCGACAATTATGAGGACCGCCGGGAGAAGGGCGTGCAGCTTGTGACGGCAGCGGGCCAGCCCGCGCCCCGCGCTGCGGCGGATTACCGCGAGGTACTGGCCATGCCGGAAATCGACGCTGTGGTCATTATGGCGTCGTGGGAATCCCATCTGAACCTTGCCTGCGACGCCATGCGCGCAGGCAAGTATACGGCCGTGGAGGTGGCGGGCGCATATTCTGTGGAGGACTGCTGGAAGCTGGTGCGCACCCACGAGGAAACGGGCGTACCCTGCATGATGCTGGAAAACTGCTGTTTTGGCCGCGACGAGCTGATGGTGCTGAATATGGTGCGCCGGGGCCTGTTCGGCGAGGTGGTGCACTGCCAGGGAGGTTACCGCCACGACCTGCGGGAGGAGGTTTCCACCGGGCGCGAGATGCGGCACTACCGCTTCCGCAACTACCTGTACCGGAACTGCGAAAACTACCCCACCCACGAGCTGGGCCCCATTGCAAACGTGCTGGACATCAACCGCGGCAACCGCATGCTGACGCTTGTTTCAGTGGCGTCCAAGGCCGCGGGGCTGCACGAATATCTGCTGCGGGAAAAAGGCCCGGACTACGACGCTGCAAAAATGAATTTTGCCCAGGGCGACGTGGTGACGACCATCATCAAATGCGCCCGGGGCGAGACGATCTGCCTGACGCTGGACACCACCTTGCCGCGGGCCTATTCCCGCGGGTTCCATGTGCAGGGGACAAAGGGCATGTACATGGAGGACAACAAGAGCGTCTTTTTAGACGGCAAAGACAACGAGTATGATTTTAAGTGGAACGAGCGCTGGAACAGCGCCGAGGAGTACCGCGAGCAGTACGACCATCCGGTGTGGAAAAAATATCTGGCCGAAGGCGTGCGCGGCGGCCATGACGGCATGGACTGGCTGGTGTTCCGCTCGTTCTTCGACGCCGCAAAGGCGGGCGCGCCTGCGCCCATCGACGTATATGATGCGGCGGCATGGATGAGTATTTCCTGCCTGAGTGAGCAGAGCGTGGCCATGGGCGGCGCTCCCGTGGCCATTCCGGACTTTACCAACGGCAAGTGGATGGAGCGCGCTCCCTGGCAGCCGTAAAGCGGGAGCCTCCGGTATTTTATGCTCCGCTCCCTTTCTGAAAAATGAAAAAACAGCGGGCCGCGCCCGTGGGAAAAAGCCTTCCGGTTTTCCGGAAGGCTTCTTTTTTGCGCCTTTGCGGGCGCTAACGCAACCTTAACATCCGGCGGCGAACGTTAAGCGCACACTTACAGCTTATGCCCTATAATGAGGCATACCGCGATAAGGGAAGGAAGGGAATGGATTATGATGGATGTTCTGATGGTCGGAACATTGCTGGCCTGCTTCGGGCTTGTATGGCTTTTGGCAAAATGGTGCCAGAAGCAGGTGGACGCCGCGGAGTGAGCGCGGGGAAAAAGGCCGCAAGGAGGATACATAAATGCTGGTACTGGGTGGGATCGTGCTGCTGCTGGGCTGCTATCTGATCTATGCATTGGTACATCCGGAAAAATTTTGATTCGCTGTGAGCGAAACTGAGATAAACAGGAGGAGCTTGTCATGCTACAGCTTGCACTGACAGTGAGCATTTATTTGCTCATTGTCATTCCCGCGGGTGTGTATCTGTATCACATCGCGGCGGGGAAACACACTTTTGCAGACCCCGTCTTTGACCGTGTGGACGGAGCGATCTATAAAATCAGCGGAGTGGACCCCGGGAAGGGGATGAACTGGAAACAGTATGCCCTGGCTCTGCTGGGGACGAACGCCGTGATGGTGTTCATCGGGTATCTGATCCTGCGCGTGCAGAGCGCAGGGCTTTTCAACCCGAACAATATTGAGAATATGGAGCCCACGCTGGCGTTCAATACCATTATCAGCTTCATGACGAACACGAATCTCCAGCACTATTCCGGTGAGTCCGGGCTTTCCTACCTGTCTCAGATGCTGGTCATCATTTTTATGATGTTCGTGTCCGCCGCAAGCGGATATGCTGCCTGCGTTGCGTTCATCCGCGGCCTTGCAGGCAGGACAAAAAACGACGTGGGCAATTTTTTTGCGGACCTGGTGCGCATCACCACCCGTATCCTGCTGCCGTTTTCCATTGTGGGCGGCCTGCTGCTGGTATGGCAGGGCGTGCCGCAGAATTTTGAAGGCAATGTTGTGGTGGAGACGCTGGAGGGCACATTTCAGGTCATTGCCATGGGCCCCATCGCCGCGCTGGAGATCATCAAGCATCTGGGCACGAACGGCGGCGGCTTCCTGGGCGCAAACTCGTCCACGCCGCTGGAAAACCCCACGATGCTCTCAAACCTGATCGAGCTGTATTCCATGATGCTCCTGCCCGGCGCATGCGTCATCACCTTCGGTAAAATGGTGCACGCCCGCAGGCAGGAAGCGGCGGACGGCATGCAAAGGGCAGGCGGCCTGCGTGCGCGCGGCGGCCTTTCCGCGGCCATCTACGGCCGCGAGGGACGCAGCATTTTTGCCGCCATGGGCATCCTGTTCGTCATCGGCCTGAGCGTATGCTTCTGGGCCGAGAGCCAGGGCAACCCGGCGTTGGCGGATATCGGCCTGGACCAGGCCATGGGCAGTATGGAGGGCAAGGAGGTCCGCTTCGGTATTGCACAGTCGGCGATGTTCACCACCGTCACGACCTCTTTTACGACCGGTACGGTGAACAATATGCACGACACCCTGACGCCGCTGGGCGGCATGATCCCTCTGCTGCACATGATGCTGAACGTAGTATTCGGCGGCAAGGGCGTCGGTCTGATGAATATGATCCTGTACGCCATTCTGGCAGTGTTCATCTGCGGCCTGATGATCGGGCGCACGCCGGAATACCTGGGCAAAAAGATCGAAGGCCGGGAAATGAAGCTCACCGCGCTGTGCATCATCATCCACCCGCTGCTCATCCTTGCGTTTTCCGCGCTGGCAGTGGGCACCGCAGCCGGGCGGGAGGGCATCACCAATCCGGGCTTTCACGGCCTGAGCCAGGTGCTGTATGAATATGCCTCCTCCGCCGCCAACAACGGTTCCGGTTTTGAGGGCCTGGCGGATAATACCTGTTTCTGGAATATCACCGCCGGTCTGGCCATGTTCTTCGGCCGGTACCTTTCCATCGTCATCCAGTTGGCCATTGCCGGGTCGCTGATGAAAAAGAACTTTGTCAATGAATCGGCCGGCACGCTGCGGACGGACACGGTTTCGTTTTCCGTTATCCTGGTTTTCGTCGTATACATTTTTGCCGCGCTGACATTTTTTCCAGCGCTGGCATTGGGCCCCGTTGCAGAGCATCTGGCTCTGTGGGGCTAAGAGCGGTTTGAAAAATCAAAAAAGCTGCCTTTCCCAACAGGAACTGACGTTTACTGCGTCCCAAATCCTCGGAATACAGCAGGTATTCCTGCGCTTTTGGCCTTGTAACTGCTCGATCCTTGCGGGAAATACAGCGTTCCTGCTATTTTCAAACAACCCCTAAGGAGGATTTTCAGAGCTATGAGTAAGAACCGCAAGCAAAAGATGATCACACCGGAGATCATGCGGCAGGCCGTGGTCGGAGCGTTTACAAAGCTGGACCCGCGCTATATGATGAAAAATCCGGTGATGTTCGTTGTGGAGATCGGGTTTGTGATCTCGCTGGTGCTCTCCTTCGCGCCCGGCCTGCTGGGAGACACGACGCCGAACGCGCGCGTTTACAACAGTATTGTGTCGGCCATTCTGTTCGTTACGGTGCTGTTTGCAAACTTTGCCGAATCAGTGGCGGAGGGGCGCGGAAAAGCGCAGGCCGCCAGCCTGAAGAAAACAAAAAAAGACACACAGGCGCGCCTGCTTGATGCAGACGGAGGCGAAAGGATGGTGCCGTCCAGCGAACTGAAGAAGGGCGATGTGGTGATGGTGGCCGCGGGCGGGGTCATCCCGGGCGACGGCGAGGTCATCGAGGGCATCGCCTCGGTGGATGAATCCGCCATCACCGGCGAATCCGCGCCGGTGGTGCGCGAGGCAGGCGGCGATTTCAGCTCTGTAACCGGCGGCACCACGGTGGTGTCCGACTGGCTGAAGGTGCGCATCACGTCCGACCCAGGCGACAGCTTTCTGGACCGCATGATCGCTCTGGTGGAGGGCGCTTCCCGCAAAAAAACGCCCAATGAGATCGCGCTGAACACACTGCTGGTGTCGCTCACCGTTATTTTTCTGATCGTCATCGTCACACTGTATCCCATCGCCCTGTATTCCGGCGTGCAGCTCCAGACTTCCACACTGATCGCCCTGATGGTCTGCCTGATCCCGACCACCATCGGCGGCCTGCTGTCCGCCATCGGAATCGCCGGGATGGACCGCGTGACGCGCTTTAACGTCATCGCCATGTCCGGCAAAGCCGTGGAGGCATGCGGCGACGTGGACACGATGATTTTGGATAAGACCGGAACGATTACCTACGGCAACCGCCTTGCGGCGGACTTTTTCCCCGTGGGCGGCGCGTGCCGGGAGGAGCTGGTGCGCTGTGCCGCGCTGACGAGCCTGCACGACGGCACGCCGGAGGGGAAATCCACACTGGCTCTGGCCCGCCTTCAGGGGGAGGACTGCGGGGAGCCGCAGGGCGCGCGCTTCATTGCGTTTACCGCTCAGACACGCATGAGCGGTGTGGACCTGCCCGGCGGCCGGAGCGTACGCAAGGGGGCGTCCGACGCCATTGAGAAATACGTTTCCGAAATGGGCGGCAAGGTGCCGGAGGACCTTGCCCGGCGCGTTGCCGAGGTGTCCGCTCTGGGCGGCACACCGCTGGCTGTCTGCGAGGACAGCCGGATTTTGGGCGTCATTTATTTAAAGGACACGGTAAAGGCGGGCATGGCCGAGCGTTTTAAGCGCCTGCGTGCCATCGGCATCAAAACCATTATGTGCACGGGCGACAACCCGCTTACCGCCGCCACAATCGCCAAGGAGGCAGGCGTGGACGGCTTCATTGCCGAGTGCAAGCCCGAAGACAAGATCGCATTGATCAAAAAAGAACAGGCCGAGGGCAAGATCGTTGCCATGACGGGCGACGGCACCAACGACGCGCCCGCTCTGGCGCAGGCAAACGTAGGCCTTGCGATGAACAGCGGTACCGCCGCCGCCAAAGAGGCCGCAAATATGGTGGACCTGGACAGCGACCCCACGAAAATTTTGGAGGTGGTGGAGATCGGCAAGCAGCTGCTTATTACCCGCGGCAGCCTTACGACTTTTTCCATCGCCAACGACATCGCAAAATACTTCGCAATCATCCCCGCTATGTTTATGATGGCGATCCCGCAGCTGGGTGTGCTCAACATCATGGACCTGGCAACGCCGCACAGCGCCATTCTTTCCGCGCTCATTTTCAATGCCATCATCATTCCATGCCTGATACCGTTGGCGCTCAGGGGCGTAAAGTACCGCCCGATGTCATCCGGCAGGATGCTTGCCCGGAATATGATGCTTTACGGCCTGGGCGGCGTGCTCGCTCCCTTCGCAGGCATCAAGCTCATAGATATGCTCATCCATCCGCTTTTGGCGCTTTGGGGCTTTTAAGGAGGAATATGCATGGACGCGAATAAAAAAGCAATGCTCCGCAATATCCGTCAGGCTCTCGTGGTCACGCTGGTCCTGCTGCTTTTGTGCGGATTTGTATTTCCGGTGCTTCTGAGCGGCCTTTCCGGCCTGCTTTTCCCGCATCAGGCGGGCGGCAGCCTGGTGACCGCCGACGGCAAGGCTGTGGGTGCGAAGCTGGTGGGACAGGAGTTCACCGAGGCCTATTTCATGAAGGGGCGGCCCTCCGCCTATCACTACAACACCTATTACACAGACGAACAGGGCAGCCGGTTCTACAACGACGGCAGCGAATTTGCGGGGCTGGGCTCCGGTTCCAACAATTACGCGCCCAGCAACCCTGCGCTGACACAGCGTGTGGAAGCCGACATCGAGGCGTTTTTGGCAGAAAATCCCGGCGTGGCGCGGGAGGATATCCCGGCCGACCTGATGACGGCCTCGGGCTCGGGCCTTGACCCGCACATCTCGCCCGCCGCCGCGCAGGTGCAGCTTCCCGCCATTGCAGAGGCTTCAGGGCTCAGCCCGGAACGGCTTGCGCAGATCGTTGCGGACAACACCGAGGAAAAACTGCTGGGCGTGTTCGGGGAGGAGACCGTGAACGTGCTGGGCGTGAACCTGGACATCGCGCTGGCGATGGGGCTGATTTCGGAAACGGAAAAATAAACGCGGCAGAAGCAAAAAAACGCCGCCCCGAAACGGGGCGGCGGTTGCTGTATACGGCGCCCGCGGGGCGGCCGGTCACATCTCCTGGCAGAGCTGCCAGTACAGGCCCTTGCGCGCCAGCAGCTCCTCATGGGTTCCGCATTCCGCGATCTCGCCGTGGTCGATGTACATGATTTTGTTGCAGGCACGGATGGTGGAGAGCCGGTGTGCGACAATGAAGGAGGTGCGTCCCTTGAGCATGCGGTTCACACCCTCCTGCAGCTCGCGTTCCGTTTTGGTATCCACGCTGCTGGTGGCTTCGTCCAGGATGAGGATCTTCGGGTCGGACGCCATGGTGCGCGCCAGAGCAAGAAGCTGCTTTTCCCCCTGGGAGAGCATGGCCCCGCCCTCGGTGAGCACGGTGTCGTAGCCGTGAGGCAGCGCCCGGATAAAGCCGTCCGCGCACACAAGCTCGGCCGCGCGGATGAGCTCTTCGTCGCCGGCGGCAAGATTGCCGTAGCGCAGATTGTCCATCACGGTGCCTGTAAATACGAAGCTCTCCTGCATCATCAGCCCCATCTGGGCACGCAGCGAAGCCAGCGTCACGCCGGAGATATCCACGCCGTCAATGGTCACCCGGCCTTCGGTGCAGTTGTAAAAACGGCTGAGCAGGTTGATGATGGTTGTTTTTCCGCTGCCCGTGTGGCCCACCAGAGCCACGCTCTCGCCCTGCTTCACATGAAAATTCACATGCTTGAGCACAAGGATATCCTTTTCATAGGCGAAAGAGACGTCGTGGAACTCCACATCGCCGCGGATCTCCGGAAGCACTGCGGCGCCGGGCGCGTCCTGCACCTCGACCGGTTCGTCGATCATCTCAAAGATACGCTCCAGATATGCCACGTTGTTGATGAAGTTGTTGTAGATGTTGGCAAGCTGGTTGATGGGCCCCCAGAACTGGGAGGCGTAGTTCATCATGGCCAGCAGCACGCCCACGGTAACGGCGGGCTTGGCGGCAAAGATGCCGTATACGATGATGGCCACCGTCACGCTGCGGCTGATGAGATCGATAACAGGGGAAACGGCCATGGACGGCACGACGGCGCTGTACCAGGCGCGTTTGGAATCGCGCAGCAGGCCGTCGTACACGTCGGCGTTGTACTGCTCCCGCGCGAAAAGCTGGGTGATCTTCATGCAGGTGATGCTCTCGTTGAGGTAGGCGTTCATATTGCTGCTTTTGTTGGAGTACGCCTGCCACCCTCTGCGCTGCATGGGCTTGATGAACAGGATGAACCCGACGGCGAACGGCAGCCCCGCCAGCACGACGCACGCCAGGCGCGCGTCCATGCGCAGCATGAAAATAACAATGAACACCAGGTTGAACATCTGCAGGAACAGGCTGATGAGCCCGTTGGACAGGATGTTGGCCACCGAGTTGACGTAGTTGATGACACGCACGAGAATTTTTCCGTGGGGACGGCTGTCGAAATAGGAGAAGGAAAGCTTCTGCAGGTGCTCGTACAGGTCGCGCCGCAGGTCATGGACGATGTTCTGGCCGATGACGTTGACGCACCGGCTGGACAATGTGGTGAACAGAATGTTGACGGCGATACACGCCAGCATGAGCGCGCAGCAGGCCAGCACCATGGGGATGTTCCCCACGGGCACGGCCTCGTCCAGCACGCGGGCCGAGAACAGCGGCCCGCACAGGCCCGCCACCATGGCCAGCGCCTGCAGTACGAACGCGCGCAGGAACAGGCGTCCCTCCCGGCGGATGTACACAAAGCAGCGCCGGATCATTTCCCAGCTGAAAGTGCTTTCCAGCGTTTCGTCCACGCCGAAAGTGTTCCGTTTTGCCATGGTCAGCGCACCTCCTTTGCCGGGGCGTTTGCCGCGGGCGCGTCGGGCATTCCCTGCACGCCCTGCAGCAGGCAGATGTCGCGGTAATAGCCCTCACAGCCCGCGAGCTGTTCATGGGTGCCGCGCTGCGCGATGCGCCCGTCCTGCAATACGAGTATCTGGTCCGCGCTGCGCACAGCGGAAATGCGCTGCGCAACAATGATCTTTGTACAGGGATAGGGAAGCTCCTGAAGATTTTTGCGCAGCTGCTTTTCGGTCTCCAGGTCGACCGCCGAGGTGGTGTCGTCCAGGATCAGAATCTCAGGCTGCTTTGCCAGCGCGCGGGCCAGGGCGATGCGCTGCTTCTGGCCGCCGGAAAGCCCGGTGCCCTGCTCGCCGATGATGGTGTCGAAGCCCTCGGGCAGCGAGCAGATGAAATCAGCGGCCGCGAGGCGGGCGTACAGGGCGACGTCGTCTTCGGAGATGTCGTCGGGCGCGCTGTACGCGATGTTGCTGCTGACGGTGTCGGAATAGAGCTGCACGCGCTGCGTCGCCATGCCGATGCGCCGCCGCAGCGCCTGAAGGTCCCACAGGCGCACGTCCACGCCGTTCACCAGCACCGTGCCGCCGCTGACGTCCAGCATGCGCGTGACGGCGTCCACCAGCGTGGTTTTGCCGCTGCCTGTGGCGCCCAGTATGGCCAGCGTCTGCCCCTGCGTTACGGAAAAGCTGACGTCCTTCAGCGTGGGGGCGCTGTTGTGGGGGTAAGCGACGGTAACGCCGCGGAACTCCACGCTGCCGCGGCATTCGCCCTCGGTGCGCCCGTGCTCGGGGTTCTCGATCCGCGTGCGGGCAAAATAAATTTCAATGACCTTTGCGGCGGAGGTGAGGAACCGCTGAAAATCGTTCAGGTAGGTGCCCAGCGCGCGCATCGGCTCCGACAGGCCCCAGGACATCAGCGAAAAGGCGGCGAGGTCGCCGGCCGTCATTTTTCCCTGGATGATGAACAGGCCGCCGAAGAGCACAGACAAAAGCCCCATAAGCTGGGCGCAGCCCTCGATGTAGGGGAAGAATTTCAGCCAGTGAAAGTTGGCCTTGAGGTTTGCCTGGCGGTATTCTTCGTTGCAGTTCTCGAATTTTTCGTTTTCATAGGCCTCGCGCACGAACGCGCGCACCGTTTTGTTGCCCGCGATGTTTTCCTGCGCCACCGAGTTCATGCGGGACAGCTTTTCCCGCAGGGACGCATACAGAGGATACACCGTGCGCGAAAACAGGAACGAGCATGCAAGGATCACCGGGGCAACGGCCAGCAGAAGGAGCGTCAGCGCGGCGTTCACGCTGAACAGATATGTCATGGAAAACAGAAACAGGCAGGTGCTTTCCACCGCGTTGTACGAGATCCAGCACACCGTGTGGCGCACCATGTCCAGATCGCCCGTCAGGCGCGTCATCAGGTCGCCCGTGCGGTACCGCGTATAAAAGCCCGCGTCCTGGGTGCACAGGTTGTCGTACAAATGGCGGCGGATGTCCTGCTGGACGTTCTGGGACACATACTCCAGAGACGCCGTCATGCCGTAGCGTACGCACGAGCGCAAAAGCTGCGCGCCGATCATAACGCACACCAGCGGGACGAGCAGCTGTGTCTGGCGCTGCACGGAACCGTCCGGCAGCGTTTGTCCCACCAGCACCCGGTCCGTGATCTGCTGTGTGATGAACGGGAACACCACGCACAGCCCCGCCGAGACAACGGACAGCGCCATCGCCAGCCAGAACCATTTCCGTTTGTCCTTCATGCAGCCGGAAAGCCATTGCAGCTGTTGCATTGTAAAGACCTTCTAACCTGTAAAATTCAAAAGCGCCGGACGACGAAAAATCATTCCGGTTTTTGTGCTTTATTTGGCTGTATTATATCATCCGGTATGATATAATACCGGACAGAAGGAATCGTTTTGTGGCCAAATATTGCGTTTTGGGGCATCCCGTGGGAGGCATATATGGAAAAACGAAAAGCCTATGCTTATTACGAGGAACGAAGCGGACGCGAGCTTCAGGTGGAGATGGGCAAACGGCTCAATTTCCCCTCCCATCTGCATGGTGAACTGGAACTTTTTCTGGTGCAGAGCGGCTGCGTCTGCGTTGGGATAGACGGGGAATTCCGTGAGCTGAAGGCGGGAGAACTGGCGGTGGTGTTTCCCAACACGGTGCACAGCTACCAGTGCCGGGAAGCGGACAGCCGGTATATGATGGCCGTCTGCGGCACGTCTCTGATGGGCGATTATTTCCCCAGCCTGACGCAGTGCCGCCCCCGCCGGCCGTACCTGTGCGGGAAAGCGCTGGACCCGGATGTGCTGTACGCCCTGCACAGCCTTTACCGCTGCCGGTGTACCGGGGCGGACAGCAGCATTTCCCGCGCGCTGCTCCATTTGATCCTGGCGCACGTTCTGCCCGAACTCTCACTGGAGCCGGCGCCGGAGCCGAAAGCCATGGATCTGACGAGCAGCGTGGTGCGCTATATCATGCGGAACTTCCGTCAGCCGCTCTCACTGGAGCACATTGCAAAGGAGCTGGGCGTCAGCAAATATCACCTGTCGCACGTGTTCTCCGCGCGGCTGCACACCAGCTTCCGGGAATATGTAAACGCCCTGCGGCTGGACTGCGCCCGCGACCTGCTGGCTGCGACGGAGCTGAGCATGCTGGAGGTGAGCATGGAATCCGGCTTCGACAGCCTGCGGACGTTCAACCGTGTGTTTCAGGAACGGTTCCGGCAGACGCCGAGCCAGTACCGCAAAAGCCGCACCGGCGCCCTGTGGGGCGCACAGGACGGGCAGCGGCGCAAAGGCGCATAACGCCCTGTGCGCTTGGTAAAAAAGCCATGGCTTTGGAAGTTTTTTGACGGGTTGTTTCTCCGCGCTTGCGCCGGAGCGAAAACTGTGTTACTGTGAATAAGCAAAATGCTGCAGGGTGCCCGGCCGCTGTGAGGCGGCCGGGAGAATAGGGAAACAGGTGCAAGACCTGTGCGGGACCGCCGCCGTAAGGGAACAGTTCCGGCTTCAAAACGTCACTGTGGGTACACACGGGAAGACGAAGCCGGGGCGCTGACGCCCAAGCCGGAAGACCTGCCCTGCGGCGATGCTGCCGGAAGGGCAGGGACGCGCGGCGGACGGACAAAACGCCTGCGCGGTAAAAATCAGGGTGCGCCGTTTTTTAGGACACTTTGTTTGACCGGGCCTTTCTCATAAATGAGAAAGGTCCGGTTTTTTTGCGGCGCACAACAAAAGAAACAGG
>ERZ1504258.314-NODE-314-length-12695-cov-3.726820_pt1 | contig 12695 bp, 10 predicted proteins | sample MGYA00575508_ERZ1504258 | MGnify/ENA primary metagenome ERZ1504258 (study PRJEB39906, sample SAMEA3182112) | gut metagenome | biome: human; feature: gut; material: Stool; isolation source: human stools | place: Canada | collected 2013-05-06 ... | reverse complement strand
GTCATAGACGGTGTAGGCATCCACAGCAGAGGTCTTGGCGCTGTCCGCCAGGAAATCAGCCCAGGTGTCATACTCGTCGCTGCCGGCATAGCTCTGCTCGTCGAGCGGGGTGCTCGTGTCGATGCCGAGCAGGGAGATGTAGCTGCCGTAGGTGCTGTAGATCGAATTCAGTGCGCCGCGATAGAAATAGTTGAATTCCGTCGTGGAGACCTTATGATCGCCGACAGACACAACGGTCGCATTGCGCCAGGATGCCTGCACGCCGAAGATGACGCCGAAAACGATCACGGGGATCAGAATGACGATTATGGCAAAGATCCAGCCCTCAGAGAGCTTCTTCTTGGTCTTCTTTGCCTGCTGCGGAGCGGCCTGCTCCGACTCTACCATGCGCTTTTTGCGCTCGCGGGATGCACTCATAGTCTGTTTACCTCTCATTCGTGGGAATCGCGGGGCGCACGCCCCGGAAAATAACAGGTCTTATTATACTAAGGATTTGCGCTTGTTGCAAGAGCATTCTGGAAATTTGACGAAAAAAGTTTCTGTTTCTTAACAAACTCGTTAAGAAAATGATACCGCTCTGCGCGATAATGCCTGAGAGATGCTGGGAAGACGCACAAGATCCCCGCTTTGGCCGTGTAGCTCCGTTTATAACCTGCACGAAACGGGCAGGTGGGTCGCCTCTCCGATTCTTAGCTGCTTCCAACTTCCATCCACGGTCAGAGCCAGGACGGGAGGCCTGCAATCCGAAGCGAACGTCCGGCGTCCCGAAAAAATGATGTGGGTTTAAAGGGAACTATCACGCACCAAGCAGGGATCTTGCTTGATGACTATTTAATTATTTAATTATGAGAAAGGGCGGTCATTCTTCCTCGTCTTCTGCTTCCTCTTCGTCCTCATAGAGGGACTGCATCAGCAGATCGTAGACGGCAGCCAGCTCATCTTCGTCTTCCACGGCAACGAGTAGGTCCTCGCCGTCCTCCGTGACGGACTTCAGGATGCTGACCTCGAGCTCCTCGCTCGCTTCGTCCTCCTCTGCGGGGACAAGGGCAAGATATTCCGCGCCCTGGTATTCGATGGTCGAGAGGATCTCCAGCTCGTATTCCTTGCCGTCCTCATCCGTGATCGAAATAAAGTCGCTTCCGTATTGCTGCTCCATGGGGCACCTCCTGTCTGTCTGTCCTTATTTTAACCGCTGCTGCCGGGAAAATCAAGTGGAAATCTGACGAACGGCCGGAAAATCCGTTTTCTGCCCTTTCATCCGCCGTAAAAAGTCTCGTTGCGTATCCACAAGCATAGAAATCCTGCCGCAGAAAATTTTCATTCGGAATGTGCCGGAGTGATTGACAGGCATGATATAATTAAAAAATAGAGAATGAAGGATCATGGATTTTTGCGCCTGTCCGTAGGATGCGGCGCTTCCCGAAGAACGGAGGAATTGTCATGGCAAGACAACCGAAGCAGGAAAAGCAGCCGCATCTGGCCTGGCGCATCACGCGGACCGTGCTCGACGTGTTGGGCAAGATCATCCTTGTGCTGTTGATCGCCGTCGGCACCGTTGCGCTCATCGCCGCGATCGCCGGTTCGATCTTCCTGTCGAAATTCAAGAGCTATGTCGAGCTGGATATCATCCCGAAGGCCGAGGAATATGCCGAAGGGCTGGAGCTGGACAATATTTCACTGGCACAGACCTCGATCATCTATTATACCGACCCCAAGACGGGGGAATACCGTGAGCTGCAGCAGCTTTATGGCACAGAGAACCGCATCTGGGTCTCCTATGACGATATTCCCCTTGACCTCGTCCACGCGGCCATTTCCATCGAGGACAAGCGCTTCCCCACGCACAAGGGCGTGGACTGGATCCGCACACTGGCAGCCGTGAAGGGCTTTGCGGGCGGCAGCTCATCGTTCGGCGGCTCGACGATCACACAGCAGCTCATCAAGAACCTGTCACAGGAGGATGAGGTCACGGTCGACCGTAAGGTACAGGAGATCTTCCGCGCCCTGGAGGTCGAAAAGCGCTATACGAAGTCCGAGATCATGGAGTGGTATCTCAACACAATCTACCTCGGTGAGGGCTGCTACGGTGTCCAGAGTGCGGCACGCGTCTACTTTGGCAAGAAGGTCTCCGACCTGACGACGGCCGAGTGCGCCAGCCTCATCGCTATCACGAACAATCCCTCGCTCTACGATCCCTATATCCGCGAGGAGAACAACCGCGAGCGTCAGCTCACGATCCTGAAGGAAATGTACGCTCAGGGCTATATTGAGACGGAGGAGGCCTATCAGGCCGCCGTCGATCAGGAAATGGTCTTCCGCAACGGAACGTATGACGAGGAGGAATACACCTGTGCGAGCTGCGGCTTCACCGGTACGCGCGCGGAGTACACGGAGACGGACGGCGAGTATTTCTGCCCGCAGTGCGGCGAGGTGAACAACGCCGTCGACAAGAACCACTATTACTCTTATTTTGTCGATACGGTATGGCGCGATGTCGTTGATGCGCTTGTGGAGCGCTACGGCTACAGTGAGCTTGCCGCAGAGCAGAAGCTCCTGACGGGCGGCTATAAGATCTATGCAACGATCGATCCTGAGGTCCAGGCTATTGTGGACAAGGTCTACGAGAACCTTGACAACGTGCCGAAGACCGTGAGCGTTCAGCAGCTGCAGTCCGCCATCGTTGTGACGGACAACAAGACCGGCGACATCGTCGCCATGGCGGGCGGTGTCGGCGACAAGGGCGGCAGCCTGACGCTCAACCGCGCCACGCAGAGCAAGCAGCCTGCGGGCTCGTCATTCAAGCCTGTGGCAGTCTATGCGCCCGCGCTGGACGCCGGGATCATTACGCCCGCGACGGTCTACGAGGACTCTCCGCTGAACGAAGACCGCAACTGGCCGCAAAATGATGCCAGAACCTACAGCGGCCTTTGCAACGTACTGCGCGGTCTGACGCGCTCGCTCAACACCATCTCCGTCAAGGTCCTCAATGACCTCGGCGTGGAGAACAGCTACCAGTTCCTGACGCAGAAGCTCGGCTTTACGACCCTCGTGGACGAGCTGCAGATCGGCGACCACTCCTATACGGATATCGCCCTTGCTCCGCTCGGCCTCGGCCAGCTCACGCGCGGCGTCACCGTGCGCGAGATGACGCAGGCCTACGGCACCTTCCCGAACGGCGGCACGTTCCGCGAGGCCCGCACGTTCACAAAGGTCGTCGACCCCGAAGGAAAGGTCATCCTCGACAATGCACAGGAGAGCCACACCGCCATCGGCGAGAAGGCCGACTTCTATATCAACTATATGCTGCAGAATGCCGTGCTGGCCGGTACCGGCTCCGCAGCGGCCATGGACAACATCGCCGTAGCCGGTAAGACCGGTACGTCCAACGACAACCAGACGCGCTGGTTTGCGGGCTACACGCCGTACTACACGGCCGTCGTCTGGTGCGGTTATGACGAGCCGGAGCAGATCATTCTCGACGGTGACTGGACGAACCCCGCCATTTCCATGTGGAATCAGGTCATGCGTCCGCTGCACGAAGGTCTGGAGTCCGCCTCATTCTCGCAGCCCGAGAACGTCGGCTACTATTCCGTCTGCGCTGACTGCGGCGGCAAGCCCATCGAGGCCTGCAAGAAGGACGTGCGCGAGAATGGCAGCAACCGCGTTGTGACGGTGCGTCTGTTCTATGAAGATGCGCCCACAAAGGAGTGCACCTGCCATACTATGGTCAAAATCTGCAAGGAAAGCGGCAAAATTGCCAACGAATACTGTGAAAAGGCCGACGGAAATACGGTTGAAGAAGTCGGCAAGCTGATTTATAATAAGGACTGGAAAGTCAATAAGGATGCAGACTTTGTCTATAACCCCGAGGACAAGGAGCAGGTCTGCACGATCCACACCGCCGACTCCGTCAAGCCGACCGAGCCGACGGAGGGGCCGAGCGATCCGACGGAGCCGACGGAGCCGACGGAACCGACGGAACCGACTGAGCCGCCCACGCCCGCACGCACACCAATGCCCGCAGCCCGCAAAAAGACAGACAGGAGCTGAAAGCCCATGTGGAAAGCCGATCAATGGAAGGATTATGAGGTGCTCGATACCTCCGACGGAGAAAAGCTCGAGCGCTGGGGCAGCTTCTATCTCGTGCGGCCGGACCCTCAGGTCATCTGGAGCACGCCGCGGCAGGACCCGCGCTGGAAGCGCTTTGACGCGCGCTATGCCCGCTCGAGCACTGGCGGCGGGCACTGGTCCGCGCACCATCTGCCGGAGCACTGGTGCATCCGCTACCGCGAGCTGACGTTCCAGGTCAAGCCCATGAACTTCAAGCATACGGGCGTGTTCCCGGAGCAGGCGGCAAACTGGGATTTTATCGATGACCAGATCCGCCGCGCGGGGCGGCCCGTCAGCGTGCTGAACCTGTTTGCCTACACCGGAGGCGCGACACTCGCAGCCGCTGCGGCAGGCGCATCCGTCTGCCACGTGGACGCCGCAAAGGGCATGGTCGCCTGGGCCCGCGAAAATGCGGCTGCCTCCGGTCTGTCCGGCGCACCCATCCGCTGGATCATCGACGACTGCGCCAAGTTCGTCGAGCGCGAGATCAAGCGCGGCCGCCGCTACGACGCCGTCATCATGGACCCGCCGTCCTACGGGCGCGGCCCGTCCGGCGAGATCTGGAAGCTCGAAAAGGACCTTTTCCCGTTCCTGAAGCTCGTCTCCGGCGTGCTGTCGGACGATCCGCTGTTTTTCATCATCAATTCCTACACGACAGGCCTCGCGCCGTCCGTTCTGACATGCCTCCTCGACAGCGTGGTAACGCCGCGCTTCGGCGGCGGGACGGTCTCGGATGAGCTTGGCCTTCCCGTGACCGATTCCGGCCTTGTGCTCCCGTGCGGCGCAACAGGGCGCTGGACAAGAGAGGGCAGAGCATGACCGAGGCCATCCGGACAGAACATTTGAAATTCTCCTATGACGCCCAGAGCGAAAGCGGCGGCGTTATGGTTTTTGACAATCTTAATTTATCCATCGAGGAGGGCAGCTTTATCGCCGTCCTCGGCCACAACGGCTGCGGAAAATCCACGCTGGCCAAGCATTTTAACGCGGTCCTCCTGCCGGAGGGCGGCAGCGTGCATGTATTCGGCATGGACACGTCCGACGAGTCTCTTTTGGTCGACATCCGCCGCACGGTCGGCATGGTGTTCCAGAATCCCGATAATCAGATGGTCGCCAACGTCGTAGAAGAGGATGTTGCCTTTGCGCCGGAGAACCTCGGCGTTCCCTCGGAGGAAATCCGCAGACGCGTGGACGAGGCACTGAAGCTCGTCGGGATGTATGACTACCGTCTGCACGCGCCGCACCTGCTCTCCGGCGGGCAGAAGCAGCGCGTGGCCATCGCGGGAGTCATCGCCATGCGGCCGCGCTGCATCGTACTCGATGAGCCGACCGCCATGCTCGACCCCCACGGGCGCGAGGAGGTCATTTCGACCATCGAGCGCCTGAACCGGGAAATGGGCATCACCGTGGTGCTCATCACCCATCATATGACCGAAGCGATCCGCGCCCAGCGCGTGATCGTTATGGACGCGGGGCGCATTCTCGCGGACGGAACACCGAAGGAGGTCTTCCCGCAGGTCGAACTGCTGGAATCCGTAGGCCTGACCGTACCGGCGACGACGAAGGTGCTCTATGCGCTGAATCAGGTGGGCTTTGACCTGCCGCTCGACGCGCTTTCCACGGAGGAATGTGCGCAGGTACTTCTTGCCGCGATCGGGGCGAAGACCTGACAAACGATTTGGAGGAAAGACCATTGGCCGCAACCATCGAGGTCAGAGACCTCTCGCATACCTACAGCGCCGGAACGCCGTTTCAGCACGATGCCGTCAAGCACATGAGCTTCTCCGTGGAAAAGGGGGAGTTCCTCGGCATCATCGGGCACACCGGTTCCGGCAAATCGACGCTCATCCAGCATCTGAACGGCCTGCTGCGCCCGACGTCCGGCGAGATCCTGCTGGACGGGACGAACATCTGGCAGGACAAGAAAACAACGCGGGAGAGCCGCTTCCGTGTCGGGCTGGTGTTCCAGTATCCGGAGTATCAGCTGTTTGAAGAGACCGTTTACCGCGATATCGCGTTCGGTCCGAAGAACATGGGCCTGAGTGAAGAGGAGATCCGTACGCGCGTGCTGCGCGCGGCCGGATTCGCTGGTGTGGACGAGTCCCTGCTGGAAAAGTCGCCGTTCGACCTCTCCGGCGGGCAGAAGCGCCGCGTCGCCATTGCGGGCGTCATCGCCATGGAGCCGGAGGTTGTCATTTTTGACGAGCCGACAGCCGGGCTGGACCCCGCAGGCTGCGCCAGCATCCTCGGCAATATCCGTGACTATCAGAAGGCGACGCACGCCACCATCCTCATGGTCACGCATTCCATGGATGAGGTTGCGCAGCTGGCCGACCGTATGCTCGTCCTGAACGAGGGAACGATCGAGATGTCCGGCACGCCGCGCGAGGTGTTCTCCCATGCGGCGCGTCTGGCAGAGATCGGCCTGTCCGTGCCGCAGGTTACGGCGCTGTTCCTGCGCCTGCGGGAGCTGGGCGTGGACGTTGACCCGACGACCTTTACCGTGGAGCAGGCTGTGCCGCAGCTCCGCGCGTTGCTGGAGGGCCGTGCCCATGCTTAAAGACATCACGCTCGGCCAGTATTTTCCCGGCGACACCGTCGTCCACCGGCTCGACCCGCGCACAAAGCTGCTGATGGTCATCGTCTACATCGTGGCGCTGTTCCTTGCAAAGTGGGTCATTTCCTACGCAGTCATGCTCGCGTTTCTCGTCATGGCAGTCGTGCTGTCGCGCATTCGCCCGCGCGCGCTGTTCAAGGGCCTGAAGCCGCTGCTGTTTATCATCATTTTTACCGCCATCATCAACGTATTTTATACCAAGGGCGATGTGCTGGTGCAGTTCTGGATCTTCAAGATCACGAGGGAGGGCCTTGTCAACGCGGGCTTCCTGGTGCTGCGCATCGTCATGCTCGTGACGGGCACGTTCCTTCTGACCTACACGACGTCTCCCATCGCGCTGACAGACGGCCTGGAATCCCTGCTCTCGCCGCTGAAGGCCATCCATTTCCCGGTGCACGAGCTGGCTCTCATGATGAGCATTGCCCTGCGCTTCATCCCGACACTCATCGAGGAGACGGATAAGATCATTTCGGCCCAGAAGGCCCGCGGCGCGGATTTTGAAACGGGAAATCTGTTCCACCGCGCAAAGGCCCTTGTGCCGATCCTCGTGCCGCTGTTCATCAGCGCGTTCCGGCGCGCCGACGAGCTGGCCACGGCCATGGAGTGCCGCTGCTACCGCGGCGGCTCCGGCCGCACGAAGCTGAAGCAGCTCCGCTTTCAGCTTCGCGATATTCTGACGTTTGCGCTCGGCGCTGCCGTGCTGGCCGGCGTCATCGTCCTGCGGAGCTATGGACTGTAACGGCTGGGAGGAAGCATGCGGAATCTCGCACTCTTTCTGAAATATGACGGAACGGCCTATCACGGCTGGCAGGTGCAGAAAAACGCCTGCTCCGTCGCGCAGACGCTGGAGGAGGCCGCGGCGGATGTCGTCGGCCATCCGGTGCATATGACCGGCTGCGGCCGGACGGACGCCGGGGTCCACGCGCGCACCTATGTGGCCAATTTCCGCACGGAGTCCCGCATCCCCGTCGACCGCGTGGCCTATGCGCTCAACACGCATCTGCCCGCCGACATCGTCGTGACCGGCGCGCGGGAGGTCCCGCTGGGCTTCAACGCCATCGGCTCCTGCGTGCGGAAGGAATATACCTATCAGATCTATAACTCCCGCATCCGCGACCCGTTCTTTGTGAACCGGGCATGGTTCTATCCCAAGCATCTGGACGAAGCCGTCATGCAGGAGGCCGCTGCGCAGTTCGTCGGAACGCATGATTTCGCTGCCGTCCGCTCCGTCGGAACGGACGTGAAGTCCACGGTCCGCACGGTGTATTATTTCGACGTGGAGCGCAGGGGAGAGCTGATCCTCCTGCGCGTGTGCGCAAACGGATTTCTCTACAATATGGTGCGCGCCATGACCGGAACGGTCGTCTACGCGGCAGAGGGGAAAATTCGCCCGCAGGACATCGGCCGCATTCTGGAAAGCGGCAATCGCACCGCCGCCGGACCGACCGTGCCGCCCGGCGGCCTGTACATGACGCACCTTTGGTATGACGACGGGGAGGTGACGTTCGATGCCTGACCATATCAAGCCGCTCCCGGATCCCGAGCCGCAGAAGCCGCGCCGCCGCTGGCCGCTCTATCTGCTGGCTGTGCTGATCGTTCTGGCGCTTCTCGCAGCCTTCCTGCTGACGAAGACCCATGTGCTCGACGGGCTGAAGCGCTCGCTGCGCTATCTTGGGAAAAACGGGGAAAACTACGGCTCCGTCAGCTTTGAAACCCTTGGCAGCACGGCCTATGGCCAGCTGAACGGTGGCCTCGGCGTTGCCACTGGAAGCAGCGTGACCCTGTTTTCCGAGGAGGGCAAGCAGCTCGGCTCCGAGCAGCATGCCATGACCGCTCCCGTCATCTGCACAGGGCAGGACCGCCTGCTGTGCTATGACGCGGGCGGGAACTACCTGACCGTTCTGGACAAGAGCGGCAGCGCCGTCTTTTCGCAGACCCCGGAACAGACGCTCTTTGATGCCGACCTGTCCTCCGGCGGCTACAGCGCCATGCTGACGGCAGGGGACAGCGGCCGCTCGCTGCTGCAGGTCTATGACCCGAACGGCAGCCTGCTGTATAAGCGCAGCACAAAGTCGCATTATCTCAGCGCCTGCGCCGTCTCGCCGGACGGCAGCCATGCAGCGGCGGTCGCGCTCGGGCAGGCGGACATCACATTTTCTGCCTCGCTGCAGCTCTATCGCACGGACAGCGAGGAAATTGCCGCCGAGTGCGCACTCGGCTCGGAGATACCCTATGATATCGCATTCGTGACGGACAGCGTCGTCTGCGCCGTTTCGGAGGACAGGGTCCGGTTCTTTGCGGCAGACGGCACGGAGAGCGGCGCTTATGTCGCGGAGAACGGCCGCATCGCCGACTATCACTTCGGCGGAGACGGCTTTGTGACCGTGCTGGTCGATCCCTATGAGACCTCCAGCCGCGCAGAGCTCATCACGCTGCAGCCGGACGGCAGCGTTCTGGCGCAGTTGTCGCTGAGCTTCATGCCGGTCAGCCTTTCGGCCTGCGGCAGCTATGTCGGCATTCTGACGGCTGAAAAGGCGCTGCTCTACACGAGCGCGCTGGAGCCCGTCGCCCAGACAGAGCAGGACGGCACGGTCGTCTGCATTCTTGCCCGTTCGGACGGAACGGCCCTGCTGGCCGGTACCGGAACGGCAAGCCTGTTCCTGCCGTAAGCAGGAAAACGCCCGCAATGTGGGACTTTTACGGAGGCGCGACTGCTTCCGGGAGGAGTGAGCTTATGAAACCTACCATCTGCAGCCGATGCAAGAAGAACATCGCTGTGATTTTTATTACGAAGGTCGAAAACGGCGTGAGCACGAACGAGGGCCTGTGCCTGAAGTGCGCCCGCGAGCTGAAGATCAAGCAGGTCGACGACATCGTCGAGCGCATGGGCATCACGGATGAGGATCTGGACAATCTCAACGGCGAGATGATGGCCATGATGCAGCCGGAGCCGGACGAGACCGACGAGGACGACATCGGCAGCCGCACGGCGACATTCCCGCACATGAACCGCCTGTTCGGCAATCAGGGCGAGGTCGCCCCGCGCGAGGAGCCGAAGGAGACGCAGAACGGCAAGACAGAAAAGCCCAAGGTGAAGAAACACAAGTTCCTCGACACTTACTGTCTGAGCCTCACGGGCCGTGCCCGCGCCGGTGAGCTGGACAAGGTCGTCGGCCGCGAGGTCGAAACGGAGCGTGTGGTGCAGATCCTCAACCGCCGTCAGAAGAACAATCCCTGCCTCATCGGTGAGCCGGGCGTCGGCAAGACGGCCATCGCCGAGGGTCTGGCGCAGCGCATCGTCGCGGGCGATGTCCCGTTCAAGCTGCGCGACAAAGAGGTCTATCTGCTCGACCTGACGTCGCTCGTCGCCGGAACGCAGTTCCGTGGCCAGTTCGAGAGCCGCATGAAGAGCCTCATCGCCGAGATTAAGGCCTGCGGCAACATCATTCTTGTCATCGATGAGGTTCACAACCTTGTCGGCGCGGGCGATGCCGAAGGCTCCATGAACGCCGCCAATATTCTGAAGCCTGCGCTGTCGCGCGGCGAAATTCAGGTCATCGGCGCAACGACGTTTGCCGAATACCGCAAATACATCGAAAAGGACTCCGCGCTCGAGCGCCGCTTCCAGCCTGTCACAGTCAATGAGCCGTCGCTGGAGGAGGCCGTCGCCATCCTGCGCGGCGTGGCGCATTACTACGAAGTGTTCCACGGCGTGACCATCCCGCCCGAAATGGCGCGGCAGGCCGTCGTGCTTTCCGAGCGCTATATCACGGACCGCTTCCTGCCGGACAAGGCCATCGACCTGCTTGATGAGGCTTGCTCCGATCTGAACCTGCACAGCAAGGAGATCTCCGATCTGGCCGAAAAGCGCAAGGAGCGCGACGACTACCAGCTTGAGATCAAGATGCTGACGGAGGACACGGAACAGCAGGACAATTTCGAGCGTCTGGCCAAGCTGCGCAGCAACGTCTGCCGCCTCGACGCCGAGATCGCCGAGCTGGAGGCGAAGCCCGCGCCCGTCCTGACCATGGAGAACCTTGCGCGCATCATCGAGCTTTGGACGAAAATTCACGCCAGTAAAATTCGAGAGCAGGAATATGCCCAGCTGCGTGAGCTCGAGGACCGGCTGAAGCAGCACATCATCGGACAGGACGAGGCCGTCCACGCCGTTGCCGCCGCCATCCGCCGCAACCGCGTCGGCATCGCCGTGAAGAAGCACCCCGTTTCGTTCATCTTTGTCGGCTCGACCGGTGTCGGCAAGACGGAGCTGGTCAAGTGCCTCGCAAACGAGCTGTTCGACTCCGTCGATTCGCTCATCCGGCTGGATATGTCGGAATACATGGAGCGCCACTCCGTCTCGAAGCTCATCGGCTCGCCCCCCGGCTATGTCGGCTATGACGAGGCGGGCCAGCTGACGGAAAAGATCCGCCGCAAGCCCTATTCCGTCATTCTGTTCGACGAGCTGGAAAAGGCTCACCCGGACGTGCTGAATATTCTGCTTCAAATTCTGGATGACGGCCGCATCACCGATTCGCAGGGCCGCGTCGTGAATTTTGAAAACACCGTCATCGTCATGACGTCCAATGCGGGCTCCGACCGGCAGGGCGGCTCCGTCGGCTTCGGCCGCACGGCGACCGAGCAGGGACGCGACAAGGCCATGAAGGCCCTGTCCGAATTCCTGCGCCCGGAATTTCTCAACCGCGTCGACGAGATCATCTGCTTCAACCGCCTCTCGGAGGAGAACTTCCGCGGCATCGCCGCCATCATGCTCGGTGAGCTGAAAACTGCCCTTGAAGAGCACGGCGTGGCGCTCCGTTGGGATGAGAGCGTCATCGACTACCTCGTACAGAAGTCCTATACTCTGACCTACGGCGCGCGCAACCTGCGCCGCACCATCCAGAAGGACATCGAGGACGTCGTCGCCGAAAAGCTCATCGACAGCTATGAGAACCCCATCACAGCGATCGGCCTGCAGGCGCAGGACGGCAAGCTGGAGCTGTCCTGCCTGTAAGCCGCAGAAAGAGAGAACACGATGATCCGCGCTGTTTTTTTTGATATCGACGGCACACTGGTCTCGCTGAAGACCAAGCGCTGCCCGGATTCCACAAAGGCGGCCATCCGCGCCCTGCGAGAGAAGGGCATCCGCGTCTATGTGGCCTCCGGCCGCTCCCGCTTCGAGCTGGAGGAGCAGGAGATGCTCCGCGGCATGACGTTTGACGGCTATCTGACCAACAACGGCCAGATCGTCTATGACGGCAGCTGGAACCTGCTGCGCACGGTGGCAATGGTTCCGGACGAGGTCCGCGCCCTTGTGGACTACTGTGACGAGCGTTCGCTCCCGCTGTGGCTCGTCAGCGAGCAGCGCTCGCGCTTCAATTACCATTTCAACGACCGCGTGCCGGTCGTTATGGCAGAGATCCATACGGAGATCCCGGAGCGCTGCGACCTGCACACCATGCTGCAGGAGCCGGTCGTCAAGGCCGTCATGTTTCTGACGGCGCAGGAGGTCCGCGAAGGCCCGCTGTCGTTCATGCCGCATGCGCGTTCGACGCAGTGGTTCATCCATGGGCAGGATATCATTCCGGCCGAGGGCGGCAAGCTGCCTGCGATGCGCTTCATGGCTGAGGCGAACGGTTGGACACCGGACGAGCTGATGGCCTTCGGCGATTCCGAAAACGACAATGAAATGCTCCGCTATGCGGGTACCGGCGTTGCCATGGGCAATGCGCTCGAGGAGACGAAGGCCGCCTCTGACTATGTCACGGACGACTGCGACGACGAGGGCGTGGCCCATGCGCTGGCACATTTCGCGCTGATCTGAGAGAATCGACCATGATGCACCGAAGCATCTCAGCATATGCGGTGTATAACGGCCTCGCAGAGTTCGCCGCCCGCAGGCGGCGAATCAATTGAAATCATTTTCTCCGGCGGCGTGTACGTCGGAGAAAATACAGCTCAGTCCGCCAGT
>ERZ1504258.312-NODE-312-length-12754-cov-3.359635_pt1 | contig 12754 bp, 9 predicted proteins | sample MGYA00575508_ERZ1504258 | MGnify/ENA primary metagenome ERZ1504258 (study PRJEB39906, sample SAMEA3182112) | gut metagenome | biome: human; feature: gut; material: Stool; isolation source: human stools | place: Canada | collected 2013-05-06 ... | reverse complement strand
GGGCTATGAGACGGTGATCGCCAACGATGGCGAGGCCGCCGTGGCCGCGTTTGAAAAGGAAAAGCCCAACATGGTGTTGCTGGACGTGATGATGCCCAAAATGGACGGCTGGGAGGTGTGCCGCCGCATCCGCGCGGCGGACAACACACCCGTTATCATGCTCACGGCTAAAGGCGAGACCTTCGACAAGGTGCTCGGCCTGGAGCTGGGTGCGGACGACTATGTAGTAAAGCCGTTCGACTCCAAGGAAGTGGTGGCGCGCATCAAAGCCGTGCTGCGCCGCTGCACGCCCGCCGAGGCCCAGCCGGACGGCGTCATCAGCTATGATAAGCTCTCGGTGGACTTGACGCGCTATGAGCTGAAGGTGAACGGCCAGGTAGTGGACGCGCCGCCCAAGGAACTGGAGCTTTTGTATTATCTGGCCAGCCATCCCAACCGGGTATTCACCCGCGACCAGCTGCTGGACGAGGTATGGGGTTTTGAATACTACGGCGATTCCCGCACCATCGACGTACACGTGAAGCGTCTGCGCGAAAAGCTTGAAAACACCAGCGACCAGTGGAGTTTAAAGACCGTCTGGGGCGTGGGCTATAAATTTGAAGTGAAAGAATGACGGCGGGCCGGGGTCCGCGGCATGCCGGAAGAAAGGGGGGTGCGCCCGTGCGCAAAAGCATCACCACGCGGTATTTTTATTCCACGGCAGTCCTGCTCATCTGCAGCATCGCCGTGATGGGCTTTATTCAGATGTATCTGGCCATGGGCTACTTCCGCGAAGAAAACGGCACCGCCCTGATCCAGACCATCGACAACGCCATCCTCGCCATGCAGGAAGCCGCGGATGACGGCATCGTTGAAAAAAGGGCCGAAGCCGCCGAAGCCGCCGGGCTGGATGTGGAGGATATCAAAAGGGGCATCACGCTGACGGCCCGCGCCGCCGGAAAGAGCATCCTTGTGACGGACGCCTACGGCTCCGTGGTGCTTTCCATCCCGTCGGAATATCAGGGCATGGAAGTGTCTGTAAAAACGTGCAATGCCACATACAGCCGGGGCATTTACGACGAAATGGGCACTTTGGGCGGTATCTTCAGCAGCCGATATTACATCGCGGGCAAGCCCATTCTCGACGAGAAAGGCATGCTCCAGGGCTTTGTGTTCGCGGGGGCAAACGCCGACAGCCTCACGGAATACCTGGCAAACCTGTTCTCTACGTTCATCCTCTCCGCCGGGCTGATGCTGATGGTATCCAGCGTGCTTTCCATCGTGCTGACCAACCGCATGACCACGCCGCTGCGCCGCATTTCGGACGCCGCGAAAAAGTTCGGCGGCGGAGATTTTTCCGCCCGCGTGCCCGTGGAGGGCGACGATGAGCTGGCCCAGCTGGCCGAGACCTTTAACACCATGGCCGGCAGCTTGGAAAAAATCGACCAGTCCCGCCGCAGCTTCATGGGCAATATCGCTCACGAGCTGCGCACGCCCATGACCACCATCAAGGGCTTTATCGACGGCATGCTGGACGGCACCATCCCGCCCGAAAACCAGAACCACTACCTGGGTATTGTCTCTCAGGAGGTGGGCCGCCTGACGCGTCTCATCAAGAACATGCTGGACATCACCAAGCTGGAGGCCGGGGAGTATAAAGTAAACGCCACTACCTATGATATCTGGGAGAGCATCACCAGCGTGGTGTTCGGCGCGGAACAGCGGCTGGAGGCCAACAACATCCAAATCAGCGGCTTCGCCCCAACCAAGACCTTGGTTCTGGCGGATCAGGATCTGGTGTACCAGGTCATCTACAATCTGGTGGACAACGCTATCAAGTTCTGCAATGTGGGCGGGGAGATCCGTTTTTCCGTCACACAGAGCAAGGGCGCCGTTACCGTAGGCGTGCGCAACACAGGCGCGGGTATTGCGCCCGAGGCGCTGCCTTATGTGTTCGACCGCTTTTACAAGGAAGACAAAAGCCGTGGGCTGAACACCACCGGAAGCGGCCTGGGTCTGCATATCTGCAAAGTCCTCATCAATTTGTCCGGCGGCAAGATCTGGGTGGACAGCAAGGAGGGCGAATACTGCGAATTCCTGTTCACGTTGCCCGCGCCGCCTTCTTCGCCCATTAAGGGCGGCAAGCTCAAGGATCAGTGACCACCGCGCCGCATGAGGCATGGAAGAGAAATATTCGCGGCCGCAGTGCTGCGCATTGCCGGGAGGCCCGGCAGGGAGAGAGGGAATCATGGATCAGCGCCAGTATCCGCAATATCCGCAGCAGCCCGGCGGGCCCTGCCCGCCCTATGTACAACAGCCCGGGATGGAGTATCCGCCTTATCCGCCCTATGGCGGACAGGGCTCCGCCGCCCCGCCCTATGGCGGCCCCGTTTACGGGCAGGGCGGCGGCCCCGTGCCGCCGCGGGCGCCCCAATATGTATATCAGACGCCCGGCTCGATGCCGGGCGTCCCCGGCGGGAAACCGCCCCGCCGGCGCAGGAACCGTGCGCCGCTGGTGGCTGTTCTGCTTTGCCTGGGGCTTGCCGCAACCGTTTTTCTGGCGGGAGAGGCTTTTGACGCACTGCGCAGCGGCGGCGCCGCGCGCCGGCGTCCCGCGCCCGGAGAGGTGCCCAGCTTTACCATCGAGGATCTTCCCGAGGACGCGGACGGCGGGCTCTCCACGGTGGAGATTGCCAAGACCGTTGGCCCCAGCGTGGTATGCATCAATGTATATGAGCCGGGCAGCATTTCCATTGCAGGCAGCGGCAGCGGCATCATTCTCAACGAGGACGGCTTCATCGTCACCAACGCCCATGTGGTGGAGGGCTCCTCCGCAGTTACCGTGCTGCTGGACGACGGCCGTGAGCTGGACGCATGGATCGTCGGCTCCGACACCCGTACGGACCTGGCCGTGGTCAAAATCACGGCGGATGGGCTGGCGCCCGCCTCCTTCGGAGATTCGGACATCCTGCAGGTGGGCGAGCGGGCCGTGGCGATCGGCAATGCGGCCGGACAGCTCTCCGGCACCGTCACCCAGGGCATCATCTCCGGCCTCAATCGTGAGATCAGCATGCAGGCGGGCAACAGCGTCGTCACGATGAACCTTATCCAGACCTCCGCGGCCATCAACCCCGGCAATTCCGGCGGCGCGCTGGTGAACCGCTTCGGTCAGGTGATCGGCATCAATTCTGCCAAGCTCAACAGCTCCATGTTTGAGGGCATTGGTTTTGCCATCCCCTCGGCGGACGCGCAGCCCGTGGTGGAGGATCTGATTGCCTACGGCTATGTAAAGGACCGCGTGGCACTGGGCGTGATGGTAATCGCGCTGTCGCCCGTCACAGGCCCTGCCAACGACCTGCCCAGCCAGGGCTTATATATTTCATCTGTGGAAGATTACAGCGACCTGAACAACCACGACATCACCGTGGGCGACGTGATATTGACGGCGGACGGCGTAACGCTGGAAACCACGTCCGATCTGCTGGATGTGCTGGAGACGCACAAGCCCGGCGAAACCGTGCGGCTGGAGATCCAAAAGCGCGGCAGCGGCAATGTCGTCACCGTGGACGCGGTGCTGGCCGAGAGCCGCAGCAACTGAAGCTTCAAAACAAAAAGCGGCGCCGCGGATATATCCCGCGGCGGCGCCTCTTTTTGTTTTTCTCCTCAGGTGAAGAATTTGTCCTTATAGCCCATCAAAAAGATGAACAGCACGATGAGCGGCAGAACGTAACTGACGTATACCCGCGCCCATTTTGGAAACCGTATGCCCTTGCCCTCGTCTGCCTCGGCCACAAAATTTTTCCATCCCCAGCCGTAGCGGGACGTGCAGAACAACAGGTATACAAGACTGCCCAGCGGGAGGATCGTATTGGAAACAAGGAAGTCCTCCAGGTCCAGCACGGCGCTGCCCTCGCCGAAGGGCATAAAGCCCGAAAGCACGTTGTATCCCAGTACACAGGGCAGCGACAGCACAAGAATGGCGAAAAAATTTACCAACACGGCTTTTTTGCGGCTCCAGCCCCACAAGTCCATACCGAAGGCAACGATGTTTTCAAATACGGCAATAACGGTGGACAGCGCCGCAAAGCTCATGAACACAAAAAACAGCGCGCCCCATACCCGGCCGCCCGCCATGCCGCCGAAGATATTGGGCAGCGTGACGAATACGAGGCCTGGGCCCTGCCCCGGGTTGACGCCGAAGGAAAAGCAGGCGGGAAAAATGATAAGGCCCGCCATCAGCGCCACAAAGGTATCCAGCAGCGTGATGTTGACGCTCTCGCTGAGCAGCGTGCGCTCCTTGCCGATGTAGCTGCCGAAAATGGCCATGGCGCCGATGCCCAGAGACAGCGTGAAAAAGGCCTGTCCCATGGCCGCGTACACCACATTGCCCACGCCTTGCTCCACAAGGCGCCCGAAATCCGGTACAAGATAAAATTTGAGGCCTTCGCCCGCGCCTGGCAGTGTGACGCTACGCACAGCCAGCGCCACCATCAGCAGCAGCAGGCAGACCATCATGGCTTTTGTGATTTTCTCCACACCGTTCTGCAAGCCCAGGCTGCACACGCCGAAGCCCAGCACCACAGCCACAATCATCCAGAATATCTGCGGCCCCGGCTGCGCCAGCATGTCATTGAAAATGCCGCCCACCGCCTCGGCGGACGCGCCTGTGAACGCACCGCGCAGCATTTTTACCACATAGGCCAGCATCCAGCCCGCCACCGTGGTATAGAACATCATCAGCAGATAGTTGCCCGCCATGCCCAGCCAGGCGTACCAATGCCATTTGGTGCCCGCAGGCTCCAGCACGCGGAAGCTGACCGCGCAGCTTTTGCGGGACGCCCGGCCCACGGCGAACTCCATGGCCATGATGGGCAAGCCCAGCACGACCAGGAAAAACAGGTAAATAAGCACGAACGCCGCGCCGCCGTACTGTCCGGTAATATAGGGGAAGCGCCATACGTTGCCGATGCCGATGGCACACCCGGCCGAAATGAGCAGAAAGCCCAGCCGCGAGGCAAATTTTTCTCGTTTTTCCATAACCCTGATCCCTCTTTTTCCTTCTCCGATACCCGGCGCATCCGCATAGAGCGCCGTCTTTGTCCAGCATAGCAAACAAAACGTGCGTGTGTCAACGAAACACGCGCACGTTTTTGCATTTTCTCTGTTTTTTCCGGCCCTCAGCCGCCGGAAAGATGCTCAACGAGGATCTTTGCGCCGATGCACACCAAAATGACGCCGCCGAATATCTCGGCCTTACCGCCCAGCCAGCTGCCGAATTTTTTGCCCAGCAGATGGCCCGCAAGGCAGCAGACGAACGTGACGCAGGCGATGAAGGAAGCCGCCGCGGCGATGTTCACATCCAGCGCGGCAAAGCTGACGCCGACAGCCAGCGCATCGATGCTGGTGGCGAAGGCCTGCACCACCATCAGCTTATAGCTGAACGCGCGGCCCACGGGGCACGCCTCCGGCGCGCGCAGCTCCTTGACGGCGTCCCAGATCATTTTGCCGCCGATGAAGCCCAGCAGTGCAAAGGCGATCCAGTGGTCAAACGCGCTCACCACATCGGCGAAGGCGCGGCCCGCAAAATACCCGGCCACGGGCATCAGGCCCTGAAACACGCCGAAGGACAGCGACGTGAGGGCGGCCTCGTTCCGCCGCAGGCCGGAAAAACACATGCTGTTGGAGATGGACACCGCAAATGCGTCCATCGAAAGCCCCAGCGCGAGTACGAACAGGGTGATCGAATCCATAACGCTTTTTCCTCCAAATCTGCTTTCATAAGAATATGCGTGTCTGCGGCCGGATAATCTGTTCCGCCCGCAGCGCGCGCCGGAAAAGGGAGGCGTCCGTTTTGCGGCCCTGTGGGGCGGGGCCGCAAAAAAAAGACCCACGGACGGCGCAAAGCCGCCCATGAGTCTTGTTCATTAAGCAAAGCCAGGCGCGTGCCGGCGCGCCATCATGTTGACTTTACACGCCGTACAGGCCCGGCGCGAACTACTCCCTCAAAGGTATAAGCATATCTTACCATACCCTTTTGCGGCGCGCAAGTGTTTTTTCGTCCGGCGCGCCTTTTTCACGCAAGGTCCGGCAGTTCTCGCCGCACCGCGTCCTCCAGCCGGCACAGCGCTGCGGCGTCGATCTCCGGTGTGTCCGCAAGAGGGAACGGAACGCCCATAGCCCCGTATTTTTCCAGACACAGCTTTCGGAAGCCCAACAGCTCCACCTTCTGCAAATTATGGAACTGTCCGGCCATGCGCGCCAATGCGCGGATATGTGCCTCGCCGTCCGTCAAGCCGGGGATCACCACGTGCCGCACCCACAGCGGCACGTCCAGCTCTTGTGTCAGCGCCAGAAAATCCAGCGTATGGGCCAGGCTGCCGCCCGTATGGGCGCGGTATCCCTCTTCGGAGCTGAACTTCAGATCCGCCAGCACCAGGTCCGTATGCGCCAGCACCTCCCGCGCGGCGGCAAGAGCACCCGCGCCGGAGGTATCCAGCGCCGTGTGGTAGCCCTCCGCCCGCAGCGCCTTCAGCAGCGCCGCAGTGAACACGGGCTGGGCCAGCGGCTCACCGCCCGTAACCGTAACGCCCCCCGACTCATAAATGTACGGCTTACAGCGGCGCACACGCCGCAGCACATCCTCCACCGTGTATTCCGTGCCGCCCGCCGCGTTCCAGGTGTCCGGGTTGTGGCAGCAGGCACAGCGCAGCGGGCAGCCCTGCAGAAACACCACATAGCGCAGCCCCGGTCCGTCCACCGCTCCCATGGACAAAAACGAGTGTATGCGCCCTTTCACGCCGTTTTCCGGCGTCTGCATCTGTGCGTCCACGGCTCACATCGCCTCGTGGAACGTGCGGGCGATGACCTCGCGCTGCTGTTCTTTCGTTAGCTTGTGGAAGTTCACCGCGTAGCCTGAAACGCGGATGGTCAGATTGGGGTATTTTTCCGGGTCATTGTACGCCTCCACCAGCGTTTCACGGCTGAGCACGTTGACGTTGATGTGGTGGGCCATCTGGGAAAAATAGCCGTCCAGCAGGCTGACGAGATTGGCCCGGCGCTGTTCGTCCGTCCTGCCCAGCGCTCCCGGCACGATGGAAAACGTATTGGAGATGCCGTCCTTGCAGTACCGGTACGAAAGCTTTGCCACAGAGTTCAGCGAGGCCAGCGCGCCGCTTTTTTCCCGGCCGTGCATGGGGTTCGCGCCCGGGGCAAAGGGCTGCCCCGCTTTGCGGCCGTCGGGCGTGGAGCCTGTTTTTTTACCGTACACCACGTTGGAGGTGATCGTCAGCACCGAGAGCGTGGCTTCGGCTCCGCGATACAGCGCATGGCCTGCCAGCTCGTTGTAAAACGCTTCGGCCTGTTCGCAGGCAATGGCGTCCACGCGGTCGTCATCGTTGCCGAAGGCGGGGTAGTCTCCCTCCACCTCGAAATCCGTGATGAGGCCTGTTCCGGCGTCGCGGATGCAGCGCACCTTCGCGTATTTAATGGCCGAGAGTGAATCTGCCAGCACGGACAGGCCCGCCATACCGAAAGCCATGTAGCGGTGCACATGGGTGTCGTGCAGAGCCATCTGCGTTTTTTCATAAGCATATTTATCGTGCATGTAATGGATGACGTTCATGGTATCGGCATACAGTTCCGCCAGCCAGGGACGGTATGCGTCCAGCAGCGCCGTCACCCTGCCGTACTCCAGATACTCGTCCTCATAGGGCGTATGCACCGGGCCGACCTGCATGTTCTTCATCTCGTCCCGGCCACCGTTGAGGGACAGGAGCAGCAGCTTTGGCAAATTGACCCGCGCGCCGAAAAACTGCATGTCTTTACCCAGCCGCATGGCTGAGACACAGCATGCGATGGCGTAATCGTCGCCGTAAATGGGGCGCATCAGGTCGTCGTTTTCGTATTGGATGGCGTCTGTCTCGCAGGAGACGCGGGCGCAGTATGTCTTAAACGCGGCGGGCAGCGCACCGCTCCACAAAATGGTCAGGTTCGGTTCCGGCGACGCCCCCAGATTGTAAAGCGTATGCAGCATGCGGAAGGAAGTCTTCGTCACCAGCGTGCGGCCATCCGAGCCCATGCCCCCCACGGCTTCGGTGATCCACATGGGGTCGCCGCCGAACAGCGCGTTGTACTCCGGCGTACGCAGGTGGCGCGCCATACGCAGCTTCATCACAAAGTCGTCCATCAGCTCCTGCGCGCCCGCCTCGTCCAGCCTGCCCGCGGCCAGGTCCCGCTCGAAATAGATATCCAGAAACGTGCTCACGCGGCCCAGGCTCATGGCCGCGCCGTTCTGCTCCTTGATGGCCCCAAGGTAGCCGAAGTAGGTCCACTGCACGGCCTCGCGGGCACTTTGCGCCGGGCGGCTGATGTCGCAGCCGTACAGCGCGGCCATATCCCGCAGCTTGCCCAGAAAGTCGATCTGCCGCCAGACCTCCTCGATGAGACGGATGTTCTCGTCCGTCATCGCGCCGCGGCCCAGCTCCGCCTTGTCCTTTTTCTTTTCCTCGATCAGTCGGTCTGTCCCGTAGAGCGCCACGCGGCGGTAATCGCCGATGATCCGGCCCCGGCCATATGCGTCGGGCAGGCCCGTGATCAGGCCGCAGTGCCGGGCCGCACGGGTCTGCTCGTTGTACACGCGGAATACGCCGTCGTTGTGGGTGGTGCGGTAGGCGAACTCCTGCTCCACCTGCCCGGACAGCTCATAGCCGTAGGCCCGGCAGGCCTCCCGTGCCATGCGGATGCCTCCGAAAGGATTCACACCGCGCTTCAGCGGCCTGTCCGTCTGCAGGCCGACGATCAGCTCGTTGTCTTTGTCCAGATAGCCCGGCTTGTAATTGAGCAGGGAGGACACCGTCTGGGTGTCCACATCCAGCACGCCGCCGAACTCCTGCTCCAGCTTCATCAGGCCCTGCAGCTTATGCATCAGCGCCTGTGTGCGCGGTGTTGCCGGCGCCAAGAACGCTTCATCTCCTCCGTAGGGCGTATAGTTTTTCTGGATAAAATCCCGCACATCGATGCGGCTCTGCCACGCCCCGGCCGTAAACCCTTCCCATGCCTTGCACATTTCCTGTACCTCCTGTTCGCTCACACACCGCGGAGGCGCGGCCCTTTTTCATTCCTGTACCGCCCCGGCGGCGGCCATTGAGAAAATCTTTTTGTTTCAGGGCAACAAAAAAGGGCAGCACCGCAAAAGCGGTGTTGCCCAGACGGCCGGCATCAAAACTCCGCGCCCGTTCCCCCGTGGTAAGCCCACTCGTTCCGTCAGTTACGGCCGCGTCTCGGTTATGTATTCATGATACCACGCTTCGGCAAAGGCTGTCAACGGACAAACAGCCGAATCCGCAGGCCGCACAACTCAAAAATATGGTTAAACCGGCCTTCGGGATGCCAGCGCTCTGCTTTACGAAGGATGCCTGTATGTGGATAACATAAAATTGGTAAATTGGAAATTATAACAGTCCTTCTGCTTTTGCACGAATTGCAAAAAACTCCTGAAACGTATCTGATTTTTCCTGTATTTTCTTTTTCATCAAGGTCAATCTCCGTTTGCCAACCCGCCTATCCAATACAGCAAATATTCTTACGATTAAATTGGCACTGTTAAGGCTCATTTCAATATCTTGATCATCAAACTCTGCAAAGGCGTTGTAAAAACAGCGTTGACCAAAAACACTTAGTCTTAAAGCTGTATCATCCATATGCGCATTTTCCACTTCCATGCGTTTTTTGTATTTTTCATCTCCGGGAAACAAATCTGCTTTCATTCAGTTATTCCAATAACATCCCTTGATGATTTCGTTGCCATCATATCTTATTGCCGCCCGCCCCTCATGGTCAGGACTTCTGCTATACGACGTTGCGTAATACTGAATATGGCCTTGCAGGCTCTGCGCCAAATATTCTGTTTCCAGCTTTTTCCTGATACCGCTCCCTGTTGCCATTTGCGGTTCTTCCTCTTCAGCTTTTGATTGTTTTATTGCCCCATTTCTTGCCCTGTCATGCAGAAAGCATCTCCTGTTCCGCCTGGCCGATTCCAGTTTGCCGGGCCGCCGGGCTGTATGAAAGCGGCTGTCTGCCTTCGTTTTACGCCTGTGTCGCCGTGTCCCGCAAAGTTCATCCGCCGCTTATCCCCGGCAGAACGCCCTGTTACAGCGTGACGCCCATCAGGTACTCCTTTACCTCCAGCAGCTCCCGCGCGGGCAGGGAAAAGGCGCGCACGCCCAGGCGGGCATAGGCCTCGGCCAGCGCGGGCTGCGCCGCGCCCTCGCCGCACAGGCACAGCGGGATGCGTGCTTCGGCCGCGGCCTCCACGGCGAACCGTACAAGCCGGTATACGGCGGGGGAGGCAGCGGGCAGATAGGCCCGCACCTGGGGGTTCACACGGTCGGCCGCATATGTATACTGGATGAGATTGTTGGTGCCCACATTGAAAAACGCGGCGCGGCGCGCCAGGTCCCCGGCTGTCAGCGCCGCGGCGGGCGTTTCGATAAACGCACCCACGGGAACCGTTTCGGCAAAGGGTACGCCCCGCTCCCGAAGCGCGCATTTGGCGCGGTAAACAGCGTCCAGAGCATGCTCGAACTCATCCCGCGTAGAGACCATGGGCAGCAGGATGCGCAGATTTCCCGCCAGCCCGGCGCGCAGCAGCGCCCGAAGCTGCGTTTCAAAAAAATCCGGATGCGCCAGGCAGTAGCGCACGCCGCACAGCCCCATCGCGGGATTTGCTTCTTCCTCCCGTGGAAATTCCGTCCCCGTCTTATCCGGCGCCACATCAAAGGTACAGATGGTAACGGGCCTGCCCTGCGCCGCCGCCAGACAGGCAGCATAGAAGCCATACTGCTCCTCCTCGCCGTTCACGCGCCCCGCCAGCAGCAGGTATTCGCTCAGCAGCAGACCCACGCCATCCGCTCCCGCCTCCACGGCCGTGCGCACATCCTCCACCGACGCGCAGTCCGCCATCAGCGAGATGCGCGTGCCGTCCTTCGTGGTACACGGTGCCGCCCGCAGCCGCTCCTGCGAGAGCGTGTGCCGCCGCTGCAAGCGCAGTTTGTGGGCAAAGCGTGTTTTCGTCGCCTCATCCGGATCCAGATACGCTTCGCCGGTGTCTCCGTTCAGCGCCAGCGTGCGGCCGTCACAGCCCTCCAGCAGCTCCGGCCCCGCCATCACCGCGGCGGGGATGCCCATGGTGCGGGCGATGATGGCCGCGTGGGCATTGGGGGAACCCGCGCTGGTGATAAACCCCAGCACCAGGCTGCGGTCCAGCGTGACGATATCCGTGGGATACAGCTCCTCAGCCACCAAAATGGCCGGGCCCGTCAGGCGCAGCGTCTCGTGGGGCTGGCCGTCGAGTACCTTGACGACCCGGCGGCATGCGTCCAGGATATCGCAGGCACGCTCGCGCATGTACGGGTCCTCCAGTGCACGAATGCGGCCCGCAAAAATGCCCGCCGCGCGCTCCACCGATGCCGCCGCACCCGCGCCCACCCGGATATAGGACGCCACCTCCTGCCGAAGGCCCTCGTCCTCCAGCAGCACCCTCTGCACCATAAAAATATCCCTGTCCTGTGCGGCAGCGCGCCGCTCCAGCCGGATGAGCTGGTCCTGCGCCTCCCGCACCGCGTTTTCAAACGCCTCCTGTTCCTCCTTGGGGGACCGCACCGCGCGCCCCAGCCCGCTTTGCGTATGGCGCAAATACCGCACCGTCCCCACCGCCAGCCCCGCCGAGGCCGGCACTGCCGTGATATACTTCAAATCCGCGCACCTCCCGGTTTCGCGGCAGAGGCCACAAGCCGCCCCGCCGCCGTCCTCTTCCTGCTCCAATGGTTCGCGTGCCTTGAAAATCTGTTTTTGTTCTTTTTATTCGGGCATTGCCATACCAAAACGCCCCACATCCGCAAAGCCCAGCGCGTGATAGATGCGCCCCGCCGCGGGGTTGTCGTAGAACAGGCACAGGTACCGCCGCCCGGCGGCAAAACTGTGGGCCGCGGCCGCGTGCACACAGGCACGGGCAAAGCCTCTCCCGCGCCATCCCGGCAGCGTCGCCACACCGACGACCATGGCCGAAACGCTGTTTTCCGCAGTCGTCTCTGCCAGCGCCACCAGCCTGTCCCCATCGTACACACCGAAGGCATGGCCGCCGCGCGTAAGGTTTTCCCGGCATTCCTCCACCTTTTCTTCCCGGTCCACACCGCGGAAGCTGTCGGCAAATTCATCGATCTGTACTTCCAGCCCAATCACTGCCTGCGCATCCTGCGGCCCGAGCATCCGCAGAGAAAAGCCCTCCGGCAGTGCCGCGCCGCCGGCCAGGCGGTCCATGCGCGCCAGATTCGTTCCGCGCAGCTTCCAGCCGGGCATGCGTGCGGCCAAAGCGGCCACATCTGCTTCCTTGCCCGAAAGATACTGCGCCCCGCGGGCTTGCAGAAACGCCGCCAGCTCCTCCACCGGCGCTGTCCCGCTCATGCACAGACAGTAATTGTTGAAATACCGCAGCAGCAGCGCACAAAGCGCGCCGTCCGCAGCACGTGTGCCGAAGATCTCCACCGTTTTCGATTCAAAGCCGTAATTTTCAAGGTCGCCTTGCACAAATACATTGTATTCCGGTTCGGCAGAGATATATGCCTCTACCTCGGCCCGGTTCTGCTCCGTCAGTTTTTCCATTCCTTTCCACTCCTCCTCTACATTGTCTTCCGGGCGCGGCGGTCGCCCTCTCCCGCGGCATGCCGCCCCTTTTTGCTCCGCAATAAAAGGCCCTTCTTAACGGCTATAAGCCGAGAAC
>ERZ1504258.294-NODE-294-length-13356-cov-9.151868_pt1 | contig 13356 bp, 15 predicted proteins | sample MGYA00575508_ERZ1504258 | MGnify/ENA primary metagenome ERZ1504258 (study PRJEB39906, sample SAMEA3182112) | gut metagenome | biome: human; feature: gut; material: Stool; isolation source: human stools | place: Canada | collected 2013-05-06 ... | reverse complement strand
TTATAATATAGATAATATTATACCTATTATATATATGATTTTTTCAGAAGTTTATTCAAAAAAGGTTACAAAAGTTAAGTCTATATATTGACATAAAAATGCCATATTACGGCAAAACTACACAATATATTGTTGTTTTAAAATTTTCAGTTCTAAAAAGTTACAAAATTATAAAGAAGCTGTTTGCGATTTCTTTTAAAATGCCCAAAAAAACACTTTAACACAATAAATCGTTAAAACAAAAAACCACAAGATGTTGGGTTTGCATAAAAGTTACAGCGATGTAACCTTTTGGTGTCTTGTGCAAAGTGTACAAAAAAGCCAATTTATTCGGCTTGACACATTATGCAAAAATAACTATAATGCCAAAAGCTTGAGAAATACTAAAGGCAGAGCAGCGTGTGTTCTAATAAAACACAGGCTCTGAAGGCGGAAAAATTCCGCCGGCGGAATCATTATGAACGGCTTTCGGCAGTTCAAATACAAAATGATTGCGCTAACATTCAGCACAGCCAATATTATGGCTCAAGTGCAAACAAAGGAGATTAAGATGATTAATGAATCAAACGCTTCGCCGTTCAAACATGTAACAAAAGCAGTGGCGACAGCGGTAATCGCGTTCGTGCTTATCTTCTGCATATTTGCCACAACCGCATTCGCAGGCATGGCAGCGCAGTATAATGTTGTTATTGATGATAACGGAAAGCAGTTCACGGTCGCGACGGAAGAAACAGAACCTATCGAAATCCTTAATGAGGCAAACATTACTCTCGGCGCTAATGACAGGCTCAATATAGCGGGCTTCACAGCGGGCGAGGGCGGCACCATAGTGGTGGACAGATTAAATACCGTAAATATCCAGCTCGGCGATATTATCACGCCGTATGATGTTTACGCAGATACCGTAGGCGAGGCTCTTGCCGAGATCGGTATTCAGGGAATCAACAGCGCTGTCAACTATCAGAATGACGAGGCTGTTGTAAACGGAATGGTAATTTTGGTTTCCGCTCCTATTAAGGTATCCGTTTCTGCGGATGGCGAAACATATGATATAAATGTTTCCGGCGGTACGGTTGCAGATATTATTTCTCTTGCAGGCATAACCCTCGGCGGCAGTGACTACACAGAGCCGGCATCAGATACCGAGGTAACGGACGGTATGCAGATTACCGTTTACAGAATGGAAACAAAGACCGTAACCGTAACGGAAACAATTGATTATGATACTACCACAAAAACCGATTCTTCAATGGAGATCGGCGATTCAAGAATTGAGACCGAGGGTGTTGACGGCGAAAGGCTTGTTACCTATAAGATAACTTATGTTAACGGCGAAGAGCAGTCAAGAGAGGAGCTTTCCTCAGCTGTTACAAAAGAGCCTGTAACAGAGGTTAAATATGTAGGCACAAAGGCCGCTGATGTTACACCAAACGGTGTGCAGAGCAAAAACGGCTATACACTTGGTCAGAAAATCAAGGGTAAATACACACATTACTGCTCCTGCGCAAAATGCTGCGGCAAGTCAAACGGCGTAACGGCATCAGGCAAAAAAGTATATACAGGTATGCCAAACCCGTATTATGTTGCGTGCAACTGGCTTCCGCTCGGCTCAGTAATCAATGTGGACGGTACTAACTATACGGTAGTTGACCGCGGCGGCAGCAGACTTTCACAGACGGGCAGAATAGATATCTATACTCCCGAAGGCCATGCGGCGGCATTAAAGGGCGGCACAGGCAGCTGCGATATCACAATCGTGCGTCTTGGCTGGTAACAGTAATATTATAAAAAAGTATTTCTTTATGCTTGACAATAAGTCAGAACTTTGATATTATAACTACAAATAAACTAAATACCCTAAACCGATGAGGCGGAGATAAAAGCAGGATACGAACTCACAGAGAGCCGCGGCAGCTGGAAAGCGGCAGTAAACGGCTTGCTAAATGGACCGCTGAGGGTGCGTTCAAAGGCATTTTTGCCGAGTATCACGCAACGCGAGGTCTGCGTCAGTGGCCGGAGGTATGTTGGTACCTTGCAGAGAGTGCGGATTTTTATCCGCAAAACGGGGTGGCACCGCGAATTTATTCGTCCCCGGCAGTATATTGCTATGCAGTATACTGCCGGGGCTTTTTGTTTTTCAGCGGCCTTTTCTCTGCAAAATTCAAATTTTACGGAGGAGATTTTATGGCTGTTTATCCGTCAATGGAGCAGGCTGTAAAAGAGGCACGCAATTTCGGCTCTGTGCCTGTTTACAGCGAGTTAAAAACAGATACGGCTCCCGCAGAGGCACTGCTGAAATTCAAAAATGTAAGCTCTCACTGCTATATGCTGGAATCGTGCGAGGACAGAGAAAACCACGGCAGATACACTTTTGTGGGGTATGACCCCAAGCTTGAAATAAGCTGCCGCAATTATGAGGTCAAAATTACAGACGCTTTCGGCGTGCGCCGTTTCAGCTCAAGTCCTCAGAAATATATCAGGCAGATACTTGAGGATTACAGAAGCCCCAAAAATGATGCGCTTCCCGATTTTACGGGCGGGCTGGTAGGGTTTTTCGGCTATGATTACGCAAGATACTCAGTTAAAGGATTTGAGCCGCAGTCACAGGATGACGCTCATTTCAAAGATGTTGACCTGATGCTGTTTGATAAGGTGCTTGCGTTTGACAACAAAAAAGGCACGGTATTCCTGATAGCCAATATGAGAACAGATGAACCGCAGGCAAATTATAAAGCGGCGTGCAGGGAAATTGAGATAATGCGAGGAATACTTGAAAACGACAAGCCCGCACGGCTCAAAAAACCGTGCCTTAAATCCGCTATGAAACCGCTTTTTGACGCGGATCAATACGGTGAAATGGTGCTCAAAGCTAAGGAGCACATAAAAGAAGGCGATATTTTTCAGGTTGTCCTTTCAAACCGATATGAGGCGGAATTTGAAGGATCGCTGTTTTACACGTACAGAGAACTCTGCAGGCTGAACCCAAGTCCTTATATGTTTTACTTTTCTTCGGGTGATATAGAGCTTGCGGGCGCGTCTCCCGAAACGCTTGTAAAACTCAAAGACGGCAGGCTTTTCACCTACCCCCTTGCGGGTACAAGAAAAAGAGGTGCTGACGAGAGCGAGGACGAAAAACTTCAAAAAGAACTGCTTGAGGACGAAAAAGAACTTGCGGAGCACAATATGCTTGTTGACCTCGGCAGAAACGATTTGGGAAAGATAAGCAAATTCGGCAGTGTAAAAGTTCAGAAATATATGAACATTCTGAAATTCAGCCACGTTATGCACATCGGTTCCGAAGTTACCTCGGAAATTGACAACGGCTATGACGCTGTTGACGCCGTTGATGCAGTGCTTCCCGCAGGCACACTTTCGGGCGCGCCTAAGCTCAGGGCAATGCAGATAATTGACAGCCTTGAAAACAACAGGCGCGGAATTTACGGCGGCGGTGCAGGATATATAGATTTTTCAGGAAATCTTGATATCTGTATTGCAATAAGGCTTGCCTACGCCAAAAAAGGGCGCGTTTATGTGCGCTCTGGAGCAGGCATAGTAGCAGATTCAGTGCCCGAAAAGGAAAATGCAGAATGTAAAAACAAGGCACGTGCCGTCCTGAAGGCGCTTGAAATAAGCGGAGGTGAGAGCGATGGTACTGCTGATTGATAATTACGATTCGTTCTCATACAATCTTTACCAGCTTGCAGGCTCTTTAGGAAAAGAAATAAAGGTTGTAAAAAATAATGAGATAACGCTTAAAGAGATAGATAAATTAAACCCGTCGCACATAATAATCTCACCCGGTCCCGGCGCACCGAAAGACGCGGGGATTTCGGAGGAGGCTGTGCGATGGCGTTTCGGAAAATCAAAAATACTTGGAGTATGCCTTGGCCATCAGGCTATATGCGAAGCTTTCGGAGGCAGGATAACCTACGCAAAGCAGCTTATGCACGGCAGACAGTGCGAATGTGAAAAAGTAGCAGACAGCGCAATATTCAGAGGTTTGCCTCAGAAATTTGCGGCGGCGCGTTATCATTCGCTTGCGGCAGACGGTGCTTCGCTCCCCGATTGCCTCAGAGTTACGGCATACGCAGATGATGAAATTATGGCGGTAGAACACACCCGCTATCCGATTTACGGATTACAGTTTCACCCCGAGTCGGTGCTTACACCGCTCGGCGGCAAGATTATTGAGAATTTTCTGGAGGACAGTTATGATTAAAACATTGCTTTCAAAGGTAGCCTCAAAAGAGGACCTTTCATATAACGAAGCAAAAACAGCAGTTGAAGAGATAATGAGCGGCAATTGCACGCCTGAAATTGTTTCCGCTTTCCTTACGGCTCTTGCCATGAAGGGCGAAACGGATGAGGAGATTGCAGGCTGTGCGGACGGTATGCGAAGCAGAGCGCTTAAAATGGATACGGACTGCGAAACACTTGATATAGTAGGCACGGGCGGCGATAAGTCGCAGAGCTTTAACATTTCCACCACGGCGGCATTCGTGCTTGCGGGAGCAGGTGTAAAGATTGCAAAGCACGGCAACCGCGCGGCGTCATCAAGCAGCGGCGCGGCGGACTGCCTTGAGGCTCTCGGCGTAAACATTACGGCACAGCCCGAAGTTATGGAAAAAGCACTTGAGCAGGATAACATCAGTTTCCTTTTTGCTCAGAAATACCACAGCGCAATGAAATATGTGGGCCCCGTCAGAAAAGAGATAGGCATCAGAACGGTGTTTAATATTCTCGGCCCTCTTACAAATCCCGCAGGGGCGAAAATGATGGTGCTCGGCGTTTTTAGCAAAGATTTTGTTGAAAAAGTGGCTAATGCCCTTGTAAAGCTCGGCGTAACCGATGCGCTTGTCGTATACGGCAATGATTGCCTTGATGAAGTCAGCGCCTGCGGCGAAACGAGTGTGGCGGAGGTCAGAAACGGCGATATAGAGTATTACAATATTACGCCCGAGGATTTCGGCTATGAGAGATGCAGTAAGGAAGAGCTCAGGGGCGGCACCCCCGCAGAGAATGCCGCTATCACAAAAGATGTGCTTTCGGGCGGCGGCACTTATGCTCAGAGGCTTGCCGTAATAATGAATGCCGGTGCAGGCATATATGTTGCTCAAAAAGGCGGCATAACACTTGCTCAGGCAATGAAAGAAGCGGAAAAGGCAATAGATTCCAAAAAAGCGTTAAAGGCGCTTGAGGATTTTGTAAGGATAACAAATGAGTAAGGATATTCTGAACATCATTGCCGAAAACACACGGCAGAAATATGAACTGATAATGAAAGAAAAGCCGTACACCGCAGTAAAGGCACAGGCGTTAAGTCTAAAAAAAGGCGGCTTTGAGTTTGAAAAGGCAATAGCCAAAAACGGGCTTTCTTTTATCTGCGAAGTCAAAAAAGCAAGCCCGTCAAAAGGCGTGATAAGTGAAGATTTTCCCTATCTTGAAACAGCGCTCAAATATGAGGCGGCAGGCGCTGACTGCATTTCCTGCCTTACGGAGCCGAAATGGTTTATGGGCTGTGACAGGTATCTGAGCGAGATCGTTTCTGCTGTGAATATCCCCGTATTGAGAAAGGATTTTACGGTGTGCGATTATCAGATATACGAGGCAAAGCTGCTCGGCGCTTCCGCGGTACTGCTGATATGCTCGCTTCTTGACGAAAAAACGCTTATGGAGTATATTGATATCTGCAACTCCCTCGGTATGAGCGCTCTTGTTGAGGCGCACGATGAAAGCGAAATAAACACAGCTCTCAGAGCGGGCGCAAGAATGGTCGGTGTGAACAACAGAAATCTGCGTGATTTTTCGGTGGACACTCAAAATTCAGCAAGGCTAAGGGCGGCAGTGCCCAACGGCGTGCTTTTCGTATCTGAAAGCGGTGTGAAAACACGGCAGGATATTGAGAATATAGAAAAGAGCGGCGCAGACGCCGTGCTCATAGGCGAAACGCTTATGCGGGCAGACGATACAGGCGCAAAGATGAGGGAACTTAAAGGTGGCAAAGATTAAGATTTGCGGAATGCGCAGGGATGAGGATATTGATTTTGCAAATTCACTTCATCCCGATTATATAGGCTTTGTGCTGACGGAGGGTTACAGACGAAGCATAACTCCCGAAACGGCGGCGAGGCTTAAAAAAAGGCTCGGCGGCGGTATAAAGGCGGTCGGCGTTTTCGTGAATGACGGCGCAGACAAAATTAATTTACTTTTTGAGAGAAATGTGATAGACATTGCGCAGCTTCACGGCTATGAAAGCCCCGAATACTGCAAAATGATAAAAGCGCCTGTTATAAAATATTTCAACTGCTCACACGGCGAGCCAGATGATTTGGATAAATATGACGTTGAATATTTTCTGTTTGATTCGGGCACAGGCACGGGCAGAGCTTTTGACTGGAGCAATATTCCCAAAACAGATAAACCGTTTTTCCTTGCGGGCGGAATATCAGAAAGCAATGTGAAACAGGCAATAGATACGGCAAAGCCGTTTGCGGTGGATGTTTCTTCCTCCGTTGAAACAAACGGGTATAAAGATTATAAAAAAATGAAAAGATTTATGGAGATGGCAAGATATGAGTAAAGGCAGATTCGGAATACACGGCGGGCAGTATATACCCGAAACACTTATGAATGAGGTTATAAACCTTGAAAAGCAGTATGAGCATTATAAAAACGATCCCGAGTTTGTGGAGGAACTGAACACCCTTTTGAGGGATTACGCAAACCGCCCCTCACTGCTTTATTACGCGGAGAATATGACTAAAGATTTGGGCGGCGCTAAAATTTATTTTAAGCGTGAAGATCTAAATCACACAGGCGCACACAAGATAAACAATGTTCTGGGTCAGTGCCTGCTTGCCAAAAAAATGGGCAAAACGAGGGTTATAGCCGAAACGGGAGCAGGTCAGCACGGCGTTGCAACCGCAACGGCGGCGGCACTCATGGGTCTTGAGTGCGAGATATTTATGGGTAAAAAGGATACTCAGAGGCAGGCGCTCAACTGCTACCGCATGGAACTTCTGGGCGCAAAGGTGCATCCTGTTGAAACAGGCACTCAGACGCTCAAGGACGCCGTAAACGAAGCTATGCGCGAGTGGGTGTCAAGAGTGGACGATACACTGTATGTGCTCGGTTCTGTAATGGGCCCGCACCCGTTCCCCACTATTGTTCGTGATTTTCAGAGCGTTATAAGCCGCGAGGCCCGTGAGCAGATACTTGAAAAAGAGGGCAGGCTTCCAAACGCTGTTGTGGCGTGTGTAGGCGGCGGCTCAAACGCTATCGGTATGTTCTATAACTTCATAAATGACAAGGACGTTGCGCTTATAGGCTGTGAAGCGGCGGGCAGAGGAATTGACACTAAAGAGACTGCCGCCACCATGGCAACGGGCACGCTCGGCGTTTTCCACGGCATGAAGTCATATTTCTGTCAGGATGAATACGGCCAGATTGCACCCGTTTACAGCATTTCGGCGGGCCTTGATTATCCCGGCGTAGGCCCTGAACACGCAAATCTCAAGGATATCGGCAGAGCACAGTATGTTGCCATTACTGATGATGAGGCGGTAAACGCATTCGAGTATATTGCCAAAACAGAGGGTATAATCTGCGCCATTGAAAGCGCTCACGCCGTGGCACACGTAATGAAACTTGCGCCGCAGATGAGCAAGGATGATATTATTATCTGCTGCCTTTCGGGCAGAGGCGACAAGGATGTTGCCGCTATTGCAAGATACAGGGGGAAAGAGATATATGAGTAATATTTCAAAGGCTTTTGAAAAGTCCAAAGCATTTATAGGTTTTGTTACGGCGGGCGACCCCGATCTTGAAACAAGCAAAGAAGTAATGATACAAATGGCGCGTGGCGGCTGTGATCTTATCGAGATAGGCATTCCGTTTTCAGACCCCATTGCGGAGGGCCCTGTTATTCAGGAGGCAGATCTGCGCTCGCTTCAGGCGGGAACTACAACGGATAAAGTGATAGACCTTGCGGCAGAGGTTTCAAAGGAAATCGATGTGCCGCTTGTGTTTATGACTTATCTTAATGTGCTCTTTAAATACGGATATGATAAGTTCCTCAAAAGAGCAAGCGAAAGCGGTATCTCCGGCGTTATCGTTCCCGATTTGCCGTATGAGGAAAAGGAAGAACTCAGCAGTGTTGCGGATAAATACGGCATTGACGTTATCTCTCTTATAGCTCCCACAAGCGAAAGCAGAATACAGATGATAGCAAAGGACGCAAAGGGCTTTATTTATGAGGTGTCCTCCCTCGGCGTTACAGGTATGAGAAGTGAGATAAAAACAGACCTTAAATCTATTACCGATGCGGTTAAGGCGGTTACGGATGTGCCTGTTGCAGTCGGCTTCGGAATAAACACACCGCAGCAGGCGGCTGATGTCTGCAAGTATGCGGACGGCATTATAGTGGGCTCGGCAATCGTTGAAATAGTTGCCGAAAACGGCAAAAACGCTCCCCAGAAAGTTTACGAATACGTAAAATCCATGAAAGACGCCATAAGGGGAGCAAACGCATAAAAACATATACTCGGAAAATGGGTTTTGATACCCTGTTTCGGGTATAAAAACAACACCGAAAAATTCAACAGTCTTAAAAATTACACCCTGAAGCAAAAGCTTCGGGGTGTTTTTGTTTTTATGTTGACGTGCAGTGAAAGCGTGTGTAATATCAGTAATCGAAACGGCTATCCGTGGTTGTTCCGCGGCGGCCGTCTTTTAATTTAAGCCATGCCGTCGGCGGACGGCACGGCGCGCCCTGTACGCATGCGCAAAAGCGCGGCGGCGTTTCCGCGGGAGTACGGTTGCGGGCGTTATCCTGCCATGGGGCGGCGGCAGGGTAAGGGCGTTTGCGGTATTAACTTATTTTTCGCGCATTCATAGAATGTCATGGGCGGATATATCCGCCCCCGCGCAAAACAAAAATACCGTTCCGCCTTAGAAAAAAGCGGGGTCTGCCCGGCGCCGTTGCGGCTGCGGGTAAGCCCTCTTGAAGGGGAAACGGAGTATGATTATAGAGATTGAGGTCAGCGGACAGCGGCAGTCGATAGTCAGCGCCGCATATTCCGCTCAGCACAGTGAAAACTGCCTTGAATGTTCGTTCAGTTTCACTACCCCCGAATGGCAGGGCCTTGTAAAAACGGCTCATTTCAAGTCCGATTCGGGCGGTGATGTATACAGCGTTGTCCTTAATGATGACAGATGCTTTGTTCCTTCAGCAGTGCTTGAGGAGGACGGATATTTCAGCTTTTCCGTTGTAGGTGAAAAGGAAGATTACAGGATAACCACTGCCGCTGTTTCCGTGCTGAACAGAAAAGCAGTATACGGCGGCGAACCTCAGCAGGAGCCAGAGGAAACTCAATATCAGCAGATTGTTGCCCTTGCGGCGGATGCTGTTTCGGCAGCAGAGAGCGCGCAGTCGCTTGCGGCTCAGCTTAAATCCGATGCGGACAGCGGCAAGTTTAAAGGAGAAAAGGGTGAAAAAGGCGACACAGGCGCACAGGGCCCTCAGGGTGAAAAAGGCGACACGGGCGCACAGGGCCCTCAGGGTGAAAAAGGCGACACGGGCGAGCAAGGCCCGCAGGGTGAAAAGGGCGATACAGGCGAGCAAGGCCCGGCGGGAAATGACGGAGAGGCGGCAACTATAACTGTCGGCTCTGTAACCACAGCCCAGCCGGGAACTTCCGCCGCCGTAAGCAACAGCGGTACTCCTAATGCTGCCGTGCTGGATTTTGTTATTCCGCAGGGCGAAAAAGGAGACGGTGCTTTCACAAGCATTAAGCCCGGTACTGAGAAAGAGCCGTATATAATTCAGAAATACGGTTATTATTGCACTACCGGAGTCGGCTGGGTTCAGGTTGGAGCTCAGGGGCAGGAGGCTTCCGTTATATCGGAGCTTGATTTTTATAAGCCTTTTTACTGCGCCACCAACACATTGATAATCTTCGGTATGTCAAACGAATATAACGATGTGAATCGGGCGTTCACATATATAATCTCGATAGGTGATGATATAAAAGTGAGCGTGTCACCCGTGAGCGGCGGCGATAAAGAGCCTTATAGTTATTCGTTTGATGAAGTTGTTTTAAACCTTATGGCTTTTGTAAACAGTTTTCGACCCATTATCAATGAAGGACAAAACGCCTTAAACAAAATAGTTGTTGTTGACAGCTTTGACAGCAGTCACAGAGTGTTTACGTTTTCGGTCAGGGATGCGGATTTTGAACTTAGCGATGAAAGCACATTCCCTGTTCAGAACAAAGCGGTGAAAAAAGCGCTTGCCGCTATTGAAAGCGAGATACCTGTTTTAAATAATTGGCAGACCATTGCGGATATAACAACCGATGAAGATATTTCTGAAATTGAGATAACTCAGGATGCACAGGGAAACCCTTTCAGCGTTGAAAACATTCTTATTCTTGTAAGAGGAAAGGGCAGTGCGGCTAACAACAGCGCAGAAGAGTGCAGGCTTTGCGTCAACAGCGAAAGCGAAGAATATATCTCCCTGCCGCATCAGCAGATCTTTCAGCCTGAGGGCGGCAGTTTTTCAAGCATAATAAGGCTTACGGCGCTTACGGAAAAAGATGCTTTTTACAGTTATTCGGGTGTGCCGCAGGATACGCTTAACACTGACAGCTCTTTGAGCTCAGCAGTGCGGGGAGAAGGAATATCCCATTTTGCAGGCGGAAAAAAGATGAACTGCATAAAGATTGCCGCAAATGCAGAGGGATATGTTCTCGGAGCAGGCAGTGCTGTTCAGGTATGGGGGTGCTGATTTGAAAAAGTATGTTAACGGCTGTTATGTTGAAACAGCGGCGCAGGATTCGGAAAAATGCAAAAACCTGCCCGTTGATTACCGGTCAAAAATAGAAGAACTTAAAACGGAACTTTGCGAAACTGATTATAAATGCCTGAAATTTGCGGACGGCGCCCTCAGCGAGGATGAATATGCTCCTGTTCGTGAGCGTCGAAAACTGCTGCGAGACAAAATAAATGCCATGCAAATGCTGGCGGAACTGCAGGGCGGTGAATAGTATGGAATGGACTGTTGTAACTGTTATGATAGCCATTGCGGGGCTTATGGGCACTGTTGCACTGCCGCTCACAAAAAACACAAAGGCAATGACTCAGCTAAGCGAAAAAATAAATCATCTTGTGTTCAGGATGGAAAAGGACGAGGGCGAACTGAGCGAGTTTAAAAGCAAGGCGGCTGATAAGCACAGGCTCATTTTTGAAAGGCTCAGCGAACACCAGAAAAGTCTGATAAATCACGAGGGCAGAATTTATGCCCTTGAAAGAAAGGGAGATCAGTTTGAAGGAATGGATTAAAAACAAGTTCCTGCCGTGGTTCAAAGCGGCGGGACTCAGAGCAGTAAGAACTATGGCTCAGTCCGCAGTTGCGGGTATAGGCACAACGGCAATGACGCTCGGTCAGGTAAACTGGGAAATGGTTGCGTCAGCGGCTGTTCTTTCGGGAGTGCTTTCTCTGTTAACTTCCGTAATCAGCCTGCCTGAACTCAAGGCGGCGGAAACAAATACCTCCGATACCACGGAGGCGAATGTATGAATTACAGCGAATTTGTGGCGGCGTATAACGGAAAGGCAACGGATTATGACGGAGTTTACGGCGCACAGTGTGTTGATCTTATAAAGCTTTATCTTGACAAAGTGTTTGGTATCAAGCCCGGTTCATGGGGCGACGCTATGTATTACTGGCTTGATTATCCTAAACACACAGAACTTGTAAAAGCGTTTGACAGGATAAGCAACACCGCGTCATTTATTCCCTTAAAGGGAGACATTATGGTGTGGAACGGCAAAAAAGGCGGCGGTTCAGGCCATATTGCCATCTGCACGGGAGAGGGCACCGTTTCGTATTTCTATTCCTATGACCAGAACTGGAACGGCAAGGAAATGAGCAGAATTAAACATGATTATGATGATGTTTACGGGGTGCTCCGCCCGAAAGACCGCAGCAAGGTGGAAGACAGCGCGGCTTCAGCCAATTCGGTTGGTTCGTATGTTCCTTCCGTAAAGTGGCAGAACGGCTCAACAACGGAAAAGGTTTATGCGCGCAGTGATTTTAAGGAGGAGATAGGTTCTCTTTCTCCGCGTGAAACCGCAAAATGCTTTGGCAAAAAAGGCAGCGGCTACTGCGTTCAGTATGATCTTGACGGCACGGATAAGCACAAGGTCGGTTTCGTAAAATATGCCGGCGGTGTAACTAATGCGCCGTCAGGCGGCAGAAGCTATAAAAACGGCTCAACTGTTGAAACGGTCTATACCGATACGGCAAAGAAATCAAAGGCGGGAAGCCTTGACGTGAATGAAGCGTGCCTTTGCCCCACAAAAACGGACGGCATGTACCTTGTTATCTATAAGGTAAACGGCACAAGCGCCTATAAATGCGGATTTACCGTTTATGACGGCGGAGTGGAATGAATTATTTAGCCGAGCGGCTGTAAAAAACAAGAAATAAAAAGCCCCGCGCAGGCGGGGCGTACATAAGTATTATAAAATGAATGCGCCGGGAGTTATTCCTCCGGCGCATTTTCTGAAATTATTCCGTGCAGAAGCACGTTGATAAGTCTTCCGTAAAGATCTAAAAGGTCTTCGCTCATTTTATTAGCGTGAGCATAGTTGCCTTTAAGCTGAGTAGTAACAATTTTATGCATATCGTTCAGGAACAAGCTGTCATAAACAACTTTCATTACTTCAAGAAGTTCACTGTCTGATAAGTTCTTTTTTATATTTGCCGTGTGCAGAATCTCCATGGTCTTTGTGTTAAGACTTGCGTTAAACTGAGCCCTCAGCGGGTGAAAAGCCTTTCTGAATTCATAATCGATGTTAGAAAATAAATAATAAACTATCATTGAATATTCGGGATGATCAATCCAATAGTTTATTCTTTCAGAGTAGTAGCGTTTCAGATTTTCTTCAAGAGATTTGTTTGCGTCCACCTCAAAGCTTTCTATCTCTTTGCATATATCGTCAACGATATAGCCTGATACAACGATAAAAAGGTCGTCTTTAGAAGAAAAATAGTGATAGAATTTTCCTTTGGAAATATTGTTTTCACGGCACAGTTCGTTTATGGATATATCCGGGCTTCCTGATTTTGTATAAAGTTTTATCGCCGCGTTTATTATTTCGGTTATGCTTTTTTTGTTTTTTTCGGCTCTTTTCAATTTGAAACCCTCCTGATTTAACCTGAAAGCAGATTATGGAAAAATTATAACATGCTGTTCTGCTTTTTGCAAATCAATTTCTGATTTTTGCATGTTTTTGAAAAAAATGATAATATTTTTCGATTTTAAAAGGAGCGTATTTTTATTGATTATATGC
>ERZ1504258.281-NODE-281-length-13752-cov-5.799737_pt1 | contig 13752 bp, 10 predicted proteins | sample MGYA00575508_ERZ1504258 | MGnify/ENA primary metagenome ERZ1504258 (study PRJEB39906, sample SAMEA3182112) | gut metagenome | biome: human; feature: gut; material: Stool; isolation source: human stools | place: Canada | collected 2013-05-06 ... | reverse complement strand
TCAAAAAAGTTAAGTTATGGGCGGCTGTGGTAAAGCAAGGCATTTACAATGCGAGGATAAAAGGAAGTCCTTATTTTCTATGTTGCAGGCATCTTGTGACGATCTACCTGATTATTCTGCCGGAGACATTCTCTATGCTGTACTTAGATCTTTTGCAAAGAAAAGAGGATTGTCCGTTTCTTTTTTAAGGACGTTGACAGACGGCGAGCTTTTTGAAGTGGCTGATTATAATTTATCAATGGAGTTGATGGACGTTATTATTCATGATAGAAAGGTTATTGACAATGAAGAAGATTGATTTTGATTCAGATATAAAGCATCTTATTTCTTATTACAACCATTTACTGTTTGCGCAAGACAAGGTGGGAGAGGAGATGGAAGAGCTAACTAAGGATATCATTAGGAAGAAGGATGAGGAAAACGACATAGAGTTAGAAGACTTTATTGATTTGGAGGAAAAGTCGTTTATGACCAACTTGTATCAACAAGAGATGCTGAAAGTATCTTCTTCTATAAAGGCAGTTTACAGGTTATCTATTAACGCCGGTCATGATCTCAATGTAGATGATGACAGTAAGAAGGTTCTTGATAGGATAGTAAACGACGGAGAATCAGATTTTATTATGTACGTTGACAATAATACTGATTCTGTTATGTTCAAGGAAGAATCTGTTGAGGAAGGAATAAAAAACATGTGCAAGTATCGTGTTGATCCATCTTCTCTTGAAGACAGGTTTAATATGCTTAAGTCTCAGTATGAGTCTTTTTTAAAAATTATCAACAATGAAAGCAAGAAAGCCGACTAATGATGATGTCTCTTACGTAGATTGGAAACTTATTGTGTTAAGGGATCAGATAGATAAGGCTGAACGTTATCTATCTGAAAATCCTTGGGATAAAATAGAAGATTCCGATAAGAGGGAGAAGGAATTTAGGTTTCAAAAAAGCTTGTCTGATAGCTTAATGCAATGGACTGAATCTTATATTAAGATGTGTGGGATAATGGATGTCTATAATCAGCTTGAGGCTGCCAAAAACAAAAAAAGCCTAAAAGGAGGACAAACAGTATCAGGTATTCAGTCTTTTGTTAAGAATGAAGCTAAGAACAAGCTCGATAAATAGTTTTGTCGTGAATATTAACAGTAAAGAACTTTATATAAATATGGGTAAAGATATTCCGTTATGGAATGACCTTTATTCTTATGAAGAGCAAGATGATGATGTCAAGCAATTCTGGGAGAATGAGGCTATGAAACTCCTTAACGGTGTTACCATAAATGGGGTGTTTATCCATCCTTGGCTATACTGGCATATCAATTTCTGGAAGATGATGATTGACGTAGGAGAAGATCGTATTCCAGGAAATTCACAGCTTCGTGATAATGAATGGATGTTTGCCGAATTTCTAAAGCAGGCTGAAGAAGAGAATAAAGGAATATTCATGTTCGGGTGCCGTCGTTTTGGGAAAGCCCTTCTTGATTCTGAGATACTTTATCTTGAGGACCGGGAAAAGATGATAGGAAATATTGTTGTAGGGGATAAGATATATGACGATAAAGGTAATTTGGTAGAGGTCGTAGGTGTCTACCCTCAAGGGAAAGTAACCACCTACAGAGTCGTATTCGAAGACGGTCGTAACGTTATTTGTTGCGGAAATCACCAATGGCGTGTCAATCATGGCGGAAAATGGCATGTTAGGAGTCTTAGATCCATAGCCGGATTAGATTATAAGAGTATGTCTATTCCAGTAGGTGAGGCCCTGAACTACCCTACGGCAAAGCTGCCGGTTCCGCCGTCAGCCTACGCCTCGATGCTGGCGGCTTATCTCGGTGGCTATGGAGGGGATATGTTTTTTGATAAATACGTTTGTAAGAAGTTTTTAAGATCGTCCATAGATCAAAAGAAAGATTTTATAGAAAACTTCATTCGTTCTTTCAGAAACGTAGTAACCGGAGAAGAAGAGCTTACGTTGTCTCATATTGACATGGATGTCATAAATTTTGTACAACGTATGTTTTGGGCTTCAGGTTGGTATGCTAAATTGGAGGGGAATAAACTTATACTATCAAGGAATCGTAAGGAATTAAAAATAAGATCCATATCGATATACGGAAAGGAGCATGCCACTTGTATAACCGTTGATAATGATTCTCATTTATTTTTGACCACCAATTACATCGTTACTCATAATACGGCCATAATGAGTTCTCTTCTGGCTCGTAATGCTACAATGACGTACAATTTGACGCATAATGTTATTGGAGCAAGTAAAGAAGACCTTGCCAATATGGGAGAGTATCTTGAGTTTGGACTTGATAATCTTCCTCCTTATCTTACTATAAACAGGACTGGTAACGACTGGACTAAAGAAGTTGTTTTAGGTACAAGAAACATCAATAATCAACGTGATGTTCATGCCAGAATAAGAATCACCAACGTTGATGATGGAAAGACACGAGGCTCATTGAAGACCGCAGGCGGAACTCCATATACGTCTATATATGATGAGGTAGGTAAATTCCCGGTGCTTGGGGCATGGCTTGCCGGTAGGCCAGCTCATATGATGCATGGTAGAATGAGGGGCGTTTGTTTGATGGCGGGAACTGGCGGTAATGTAGAAAAGTCTCAAGATGCCCAGAAAATCATGAACTCTCCGGACGAATATGGATTCATTATAATGAATTATGATATTCTAAATAAGAGAGTTATTAAACCAACATGGCGTATATGTAAATCTGGATGCTTTGTTCCGGCCCAGATGTCTCATGCTTATGAAAAGAAAGAAACGACTCTTGATAAGTATCTTGGAGTAGAGAATGCTCCCGGTCTTAAGAAGATAAAAATAAAAGTTTCAGACTTTGATAAAAATACTGGAATAATAAAATCACGTCTTGACGAACTTGTCAAAAAGGATAGAGCTTTATACGTCCAGGAACGAATGGCATTCCCTTTGTCTATAGATGATTGTTTCCTTAATACGAACGTAAATAGGTTCCCTGTAGAAGATGCGTTGAAGCACAAAAGCCGTCTTCTTGAAGAAGGTAGGCCTGGTAAAACAGTGGATATTTATCAGATAGACGGCATGAAAATGGGGTATAATTTTAGTGATAAGCAGCTTGCTGATTATCCGTTTCAAGGTGGTAACATAGATTCTCCTGTTGTTATATATGAGGATCCACCAGAAGAAGGAGGTGTTTTTGATTACACTTATGTCTCATCGCTTGACCCCTATAAATCTGACAAGGCTGATACTGATTCTGTTGGTTCGTTTTATGTACTTAAAAGATATGTAAAAATCAACGATCCATTTGCTTATTGCATAGTAGCATCATACGCATCACGTCCTCCATCTTCCGATGATTTTTGTAGGAATTGTGAAATACTTCAAGAAGCGTATGGGGCCAAGTGTCTTATGGAGAATGCCGACCGAATGTATGAATTTTATCTTACGAGACGAAATAAGCAGCTTATGTTGCTGGAAGATGGCGAACGTCTTGCCGGTAAGATTATCCGTGCCGGAGCCCGTCAGAACAATAAGCTCGGTTTGGCTCCTACGGTTCCCAATCAGCGTATGCTTTTCAATACCGTTATTCAATATTGTTGGGAGGATGTTGTTGTTGGGTATGATGATGATGGTAATGAAATAACACAGAAAGGTATTTACCGTATCCCTGATATAGAACTTCTTGATGAGATCATAGCCTTCGGCCCCGGGACCAACACCGACCGTATCATAGCCTTCGGCCACGCTCTTCTTCTGGCTAAGTATTATGATGATATGGGTTACATGCCTGAAAGTACGACTCAGAAGGAGAATCAAAAGAAGAGAGAGCGCAAGAAGATAGAACAGGTCAAAGGATTTACGGTAAGAAGACATAACCCTTATAAAATGAGGTGACGAGAACAAATTCCTTATCTTTGTGAAAAATAGGATAATAGGATGGAATATTTCAATAGAGATCAGGCTTTTCCGGCCAGAGGAGTATTTTCAGGTTTGCCGGTACAGGCGATACCTACCAAGAGAAAAACCAAGGAGTGGTTTAAAGCCACTATGGATTCTCTTGAATTGATTGGTTTGAAGCAGCTTGATGAGAACCAGAAGTTCAAGGATTTTTATAGAATGATGGAAGGTAAGTTATCCTTTATGGAGCTGAAAGACGTAATTCCTTATCTTAAGGATGTTCAGTCTATAAGGGACAATGTAAATATTCCATCATTCTTACGTCATTATGATATAATAGGTACGATCGTAAACGCTTTTGTAGGATGGTTGGGCAACCTTTCTGACAAGTATAATGTAGTTGGATTGGACGAATCTGAAGTGAATCAGTATTCTGCCACGAAGGAGAATCTCCTTCATAATTACATTAAAGAGGAATTGGACAGAAGGGTTAGGCAAGAATTGTTAAATAGGGGATTGGATCCGGATTATAATAATTTTGCAAGCGAAGAAGAAAAGCAGGCTTATGCTCAACAGATACAAGAGGTGAAAGCATCTATGACCCCTCCTGAGATAGAGAATTTCATGAATACAAAATGGAAGACTGCCGAGGTTATATGGGGTTCTCATACGCTTGAAGCAGACAGGGGGCGTTTTTACATGGATGAGATAGACACCGAGAATTTCATCGACTATCTTCTTACCGGTCGTTGTTTTAGAAACTATCATGTAGGATACGACTATTATAAGCCGGAGAGATGGTCTCCGTTGAATACGTTTTATTCTAAGACATTAGATAGCAAGTATCCGCAGTACGGTGATTATATTGGTCGTGTTCATTATTATACTGCCAATGATATTATAGTAAGGTGGGGGCATCTTCTTACGGCAAAAGACAAGCAAAAGCTTATAGGAGGTGCTGATAATTTCAATGGTACTTATAACAATGGTGATAATGGAAGCTATGTAAGTTTATCCAAATCGGCGAGTGTAGGGATGTTATATCAGAATAAGGTAATACCTTGGAAAGGATATAATGATTATGCTTCTATAAAAGCTTATGAGGATTATTACGGTATTCCAGCCGGCACATATACCGGATACGATAGTAATGGCAACGAATATCACAGAACCAGATTCATGCCAAATTTAGAGCATGGTAATTATTATAACCGTGCCCAGAGTTTAAGCGACGAGCATGTTCGTAGTGATTTGTATCAGGTAACTGAATCATATTGGGTATCCCCGGCTCAGGTGTATGTAATTACCTACCAAACTGAAACCGGATTAGTAACTACCGAAATGGTAACCGACGAGCTTCTTCAGGACTTTTTACAGGAAAATGGTATTAAGAAAATTACCAGAACCATGAGTAAGGGAATGGAGAACCCGGAGATTAATACCTATTTCGTAGATTACGTTCCACAGGTAAGGTACGGGGTTAAAATAAGTGGAGGTGCCCTCGCTCAGGACAACCTGTATCTGGATGGAGAACCTATCGATCACCAGATAAAAGGGGATAGCAACATCTATGACTTTGTTTTACCTGTTGCCGGATATATCGGTACTTCTATGGCTAACAGGATTCAGCCATATCAAATATTCTATAATTTCTCCATAAACCAGATAAACAATATTCTTGAAAAGGAGATCGGTAAATTCTTCTTAGGAGATATAAATCTGGTTCCGAGTGAATACAAGGATTTGGGTGAAGATGTGGCTGATATATGGGCAAACCTTCTTGATGTAGCTAAGTCTGTAGGTGCTCTTACATTAGATACCTCATCTCAAAACACGAAAGGTGGTGTCCCTTTCAACCAGTTTGCTGTCTATGATTTGTCCCAGACAGAGCAACTTAAAACAAGAATGGAACTTGCTGAATGGTCGAGGATGAAATGTTTTGAAATGGTTGGTATCACGCCTCAAGTAATTAACGGCCCCAACAGGTATGAGACCGCCACCGGGGTCCAGCAGGGCGTTACAGCATCTATGTTACAAACACAGATATACTTTGATAACTTCGGTTACTTCAAGAAACGCGCTTTGGATCTTCATCTGGCTGTTGCTCAACAATGTCAGGAAGAAGGAAAGGATATTTCTGTAATGTACACAAAAAGTGATCTTACCAGAGCGTTTTTATCTATAGGAACCGACGGTCTTAGTCTAAGGCATCTTGGTGTTCAGGCATTATCTAATTCCAAGAAAAGGGATGAGCTTGAGAAATTTAAAACTTTCATGTTGCAGCTAAATACAGCCGGAGGCGATATTTACGATCTTGCATCTATCTTCACATCAGATTCTATGGTGGAACTTATACAGAATGCAAGGAATACTCGCGCATACAACGAGCGTCAGATGCAGCAGCAACAACAGAATCAGATGCAGCTTAACCAGCAACAGATACAAGCTGAAGCTGCTGAGAAGGATAAGCAACGTCAGCATGAACTTGCTTTGGAAGACAAGAAAGGTCAATACAGGATACTTCAAGAGAAGATTCAGGCGGCAGGCAGGGCGGCAGACGCCAAGAGCGACGCCACCTCCCTCAACTTCCTGGCTTCTGTTTCAGATCAGACCGTAAGGCAAGCTGATATAGAAAGCAATGAAAGGATAGAGGATAAGAAAATTGAAAACGATTCCAAACTTCATGATGATGAAATGAGAATGAAAATGGAAGAGTTAAAATTAAAATCCAAAGAGCTTGCTCAACGAGCGAGGGAAGATGCCACCAAAAGGTATGTAGCCGGAATCAATAAGAATTAAGGATTAAACATCCCCAAATTTCATTAGAAAATCTCTAATAAAATTTGGGGATGTTTAATTTTTAGTGAAGATTAAACACTTATAAGTTTTTTGTCTGAAATATAGGTATTTAAATATTTTTGCAGTATGAGAAAATTAGAAAAAAATGGAATAGTAGAATTGGACGATATTTTTAGTATCGGTCCAGTTGATGATGTTTATAATAGGGAAGAAGATATTCTGCCTATTAATGGTAATGAACCGGCTAAAAAAGATGAGAAGCCTGTAGAAGAAGGTTCTCAAATTAAAGAAGAGCCGGTTGTCGATCCTACTCCTGATCCTAAAGAGGATAAAAAAGGAGAAAAGAATGTGGTTGACGTTAAACAGGATCCGGTAGAGACCCCGGTTGTCAATTACAGAAAAGTATTGGATGCCCTTTCTTCAAGAGGGATCATTCCCGATTTGAAAGATGTGGTATTTAGCGGTGAAAACGGCGAAGAGATTACTATCAATGATCTTGATTTTAGTAAAGAAGATTCGTTGTGTGACATACTATCTACAGTCCTTGAAAGCCAGAAAGAGGATATTGTTAAGGATAAGATAGATGTTACTTCTGTTTCTGATATTACCAAGAAGCTTATTCAGGCTGATAAGGCTGGCGCTAATATCGTTGATATTCTTAAGCAATATGATACGAATGTCGCTCCGATAGAAAAGCTTGACATTGAAAACAAAGCAGATCAGATAAAGATCGTTCGCCATTATGTTGATCTTCTTGGGTTGCCTAAAGATGAAGCTGATGAGTTTTTCAAAGGCATTATCAATAAAGGAGAAGAGTATGTTGAAGCAAAGGCTATAAAGTATAAGGCTGAGCTTGATAAGAGAATGGATGATATTATCCAGCAACGTACTAAAGAGGCTGCCGGAAAGAAGGCGAAGGATGCAGAAGATTTTAGAAGGTATAAGAAAGACCTTAAGTCTTCTATCCAGGCAAAGTATCAGCTAAATGACACTATGGTATCTAAAGCTCTTGATTTTGCCCTAAAACCTTCTGAATCGAATCCCGGAATTACCAAAGCATTTAATAGGGTAAGGGAGATGATGATGAATCCGGAAGAAGCGCCAGATTTGATTATGTTTCTTATGAACCCAGGAGAGTTCATAAAACAGAAGTCGAATCAAGCTGTAGTTGATGAGAAGAAGAAAATTTATAAGCTCATCAGCCACACAAATAAAGACAAGAGGGTAGCTCCGGTAGATGATAAAGGTGATCAAGTTCAAGGTGTGAAGTTCGATGAAATCAGTATAGATTAAAAATTAAAACATTTTTTCGTTCATGGCTAATGTACTTTTAACAAAAAATTTCCCGGCCACCATGAATGGTGACACGGTGATTGGATATACCGACGCTAAAGTCGTTAAGCAAAGTATCGTAGAGCACGATCTTAGCTCTTTAGAAGATTGGTACTACGAAAATCCGGATAAGAACCATCTGGGTATGCTTGAGTTGTTTTCTAACATTACAAACTATCCTCTGCCTATGTATATGGGTATGATTAAACAGGATGCTACTATTACCGTAAATGGTATCAATGGTTCATTCCGTTATGATCTTCCGGTATCAGAAACGTATGAGGTGGTTACAGTAGAAGACACGTCTTTGAAATATGCAAAACCTGGTATTGATGAAAGCTTCTTCGAAATTGTGTTGAATGCACAATTCAAACAAGGAGATGTTATTACTTACGATGTGATTAACGGTTGCCAGGCTCTTATCTCTACAGAGCGCCCTCCGAAACAAGAAGGTGAAAACTGGAGATATTGGTGTAAGCTGTGGGGTCGTTCTCGTGCTAAATACTTCCCGAAAGACATGCTTCGCGCCGGTATTAAATACTGGAAGGTAACAAACGTTCTTGGTGAGTTCTCTACTCAGTTCTCTGGTGTAGGAGGTGTTTCTAAGGCCGGTTCTATGACTTGTGAATTTACGCTTGGTGGACACCGTGGTGTTGAAGGTGAAACGACTATGTACGCTGGTATTAAGTCTTTGGCTTATGCGGACGAACGTACACAGAATTTCATCGACAAGGCTTACCAGAAAGTTCGTCAGCTTTCTGAAATCAGAGGAGGTGATGCAAGTTATGCCATTATCGGTTCTCGTCTTGGTGACGGAAGCATTGATATGCGTACGGCACGTGTAGCCAATACAGTGTCTTTGTTCTGTTTGGCTGAGTTGGCTAAGATGGAAGCATACGAACTTATGTTCATGCGTGGAGGTAGAGTTAAGGGTCATAATGGTGTTTTGATGAAAAACGAAGGTTTGTACCATCAACTTCGCCGTGGTTTCGTTATCTCATATGCACGTCCGGGCGGTATCAAGCGCGAACACTTCCTGGCTGCTGCTGACTATATTTTCCGTGGTCGTAGCGATATGCCGATTGAAAATCGTGTAATGAAATTCAAGGTAGGTGCTATGGCTTACAAGAACATCGTTGAAATCTTCCGTGATGAGTTCTTCTCTCAATTGGGTGCCTTGGCTCCGCTTATGGGTACAGAACGTATTATCAATAATCCGGTAACAGGATCAAACGATGCTCTTGAATTAGGAACTGTAAAGATCAAGGGTGTTACTATTCCGGGTATTGGTAAGGTTATTGTAGAACACGAACCTTCTTTGGATTACGTTGATATGGTAGATAGAAGCCAGTTGGTAGACGGTATGACTCCTATCACATCATATTCATGTATTATGGAAGACTTGACCGCTCCTGAATATTCCAATGCATTCGCCGGCATCCCTGCTTCAGCCGAAGCTCGTATTGGTAATATCAACAGCAACGTATTCTACGTTAAGCCTGATATCGGTTCTATGTGGTGGGGTTACGAACAAGGTAGATGGTCATCCAGAGTATCGGCTCAAGAAATTGTATCCAGCCATCCTCGTATGTCAGAACAATTCTGGTGCCATTCTGTATCGGCTTGTTGGGTAAAAGATACCAGCCGGTTCGTAACAATTGAATTGTTACCAAGCTCTTTGTAATCATAACTTTTAATATTAACTTGCGGTCGGCTTTAAAACCGGCCGCAAATTTTGTTTCTAACATAGTCTTTTCATATATGAAAAGACGTAGGGTATATAAAAAAATGGGAAAAAAGATTTTTGAAGAAAGCCATGAGTCTAAGAAACTGCTGGCTACCGTAGGAGGAATGAAGATATATTCCGACTCTATTTATGTTATAACAGGTAAGATGGATGAAGAAGCTCCTTCCGGATATCAGGAAAGAGGCATTTCCAAGACTCCTTTCCCTGGGAACAAGACAGTATCTTGTTGTGGATGGGACAAGGATCTTAGGGTGTATGATACAGGTTTCTTTATCAATTCAGCATGTTATAAAGGTTACTCACTTGAAGACAAGAAGAATGAAATGGATATGCGTATTAAGAATATTCGGTATCCGTTTGAAGAAACTGTCAATGAGGACCTGGACCAAAAGAACTTCGATTTCTGGGATTCTTACAGAATTGACTTATATAATGGTCGTTTGTTCTACACTAATGACGTTCGTGATTTATTTGAGCTGTATATAGCTATTTTATCCAAGTCTCTTACTCCTAAAGAGGAAGACGGTAATCCGATGTATGTCGAATCTTATTATTGTGTAGAAGACAAGACTACGGCCGTAGATATCAGGAAACAACGTCAGATTGATAAGGCTGATATTTTATATGAGTTCATGAACAAACTGAAAGGATCTGAGGCTGAAAGAAAAAGCATCTACGATCTGCTTTTGTATCTTGACATCATATACAGCGTAGAGCTTGATCAGAGCATGGTTCAATACATATTCACTAATTGGATTGACGCCAAGAATACGAACGTTGATATGTATAAAGAAGCAAGCTCAAGGTTCTTATCTGACGACGAATCTTCCGAAGGGATGCAGGTGATTAAATTCCATCGTATGATCAAGGAAATGATTGAGGGCCTGGCTGTAACCGTCAACACCGACGGACTGTATCTGAATGGCGAGCTCCTGGGCGCCGACGCTATCTCTGCGTCTATGGCTCTTGCTTCCAATAAGTCGATGTTAGAAACCAAGTCACGTGTTCTGGAAGCGTATAATGCTTTAAAGAACAAGCATAAAAAAATAGAAGGAGATAAGTCTGACAAGAAGAAAAAGGAAGACGAAAAAGGTTTTGATATTGATCAATACGCTGATAAAAAAGAATAATTTATGAAGATTGTTGATTGTTATCTTCGGGCCTTACAGAAGGCTGAAGAAAACATGACCAACGGTGGTATAAAACTTGACAAGGCACGTTTTGTTCAGCTTTTTAATGACGAACAAAACCGCCTTGTTCGTTATATCCTTGATAAGAAAAACGAAGAGGATATACGTTATATCCAAAAGTTAGTTGTGTATTCAAAAGAACTTGACGAGAAAGGAGATAAAGATAATCCGGAAAGCACTTTGTTTTCATTGCCTTCTGATTTCTTTTCTTTTTTAAACATATCAGGCGTATTTACCAAAGGTGAATGCACGGTCACTGATTTTACCATGTGGGAGGCTAAGAACGAAAACCCGCATGAGCTTCTTGCCGACTTTTTTAACAAACCTGATTTTGATTTTAGGGAAACGTTCTACACTATAGGCGAAGATTCGGTAAGGGTGTACAAGTCTGGTTTTGAAGTAGACACCGTTTACCTTACGTATTACCGCTATCCTAAGGAAGTTGACATCGAAGGATATGTTAAATCCGATGGTTCTAATTCAACCGATATAGATCCTGAATTAGATGATAAATTAATTGGTATTATCCTTAACATGATTGAAAAGCAATTTGCTTTGAATGAAAGCGAATATGGACGTTATCAAATAGACTCAAACAACGTCCAATCTCCTTTATAGCAGAATAAAGACGTGTCCTAAATTAAAGACTATCAAAAAGCATTAAGAATTAATTAATTCCTAATGCTTTTTGTTGCTTATATGACTATCGCTATTTTTGAGACAGATAACAGAATATTAATTTTTAAAATATTATAAGGCTATGGCTATCCATAAACCGTATGACAGACACATTATCTGTCCTCCGCACGCTAAGTTGGCGGACGTAGATTCTTTGTTGCTTCAAGAAGGTCAGATCGCTATCTATGATTTGGATGGTGAGCAGACTAAAGATGGTTTGAAAGCGTTGAAAGACTTGAAAGGATATCGTAAGGACGAACAACGTTTCCAGATCAGAATCGGACGTAATGAGATGGTGAACGACCGTGTATCTGATGATAAATCATTCTCTACACCTACGTTTGCTATTGATGAAATTATAGAAGTGTATGCTTCTGCTCCGAAGAGCAAAGAAATTAAAGTAGATGAAGTTATTTTCGGTTACAACGGAATTGACGACAATACCGCTATTACAGCAAGAAAAGGCGATCGTATCCCTATTCATATTAAGCTGACAGGACGTTTGTTCGAGCTTCGTGGTTATCCGATGGGTGAGGTGAATATCGATGATTACATCATTTTCGAAAACTGTCCTGGTCGTGAGGATATGTGTTCAGAATGTGATCCTTGCGAAGATGTTGATATTTTGGCTGCTATCTTGAAAACAATCGAACGTATCAAGAATCAGCCGATTGCAGGTGGTGGAAAGGTAGGTGATTTTGTAGAAATCCATCCTATCCATTCTTGTGACGAGTTGGAAAAAACTCCGGTGGAAACCGACATGAATTTCTATTGTATGGAAATGTGTGATACCGGTGATGCTTATGCCCTGGCTCAGCTTAAGGCTGCTTATCCTGGTTTGGATATCAAGAGAGTCGGACGTCATCTTTCTACTTCCAAATATCAGGTGATGAAAGAAGGTGGTAAGCCTGCTGATTATACTCAAAAGCTGTCTTCTATAATGAAAGGCTGCGAAGAGTGTCCTGAAGGATATACTAAGGTAGACGGCGGTTTGATTTATGCCGTAACGTTAGAGGATGATGGCGTTGATCAGTCTACTGTAGTAGAAAGCATTAAGAATGCCGTTAGTAGCACTGCCGAGAAAACAGCAGCCCAAGATGGCGGCGTAGGTATGTACACTGTGGCCGTAAGCAAGAAACTGACGAAGGCTGATATCGATGCATTTGTAGAAACCAATCCGACTGCCACAGTAACGTTCGTTGCTAAAACAGCAGATATGTGTAGCAATCCTACTGTTACTACCGTTAGCTGGGAAGCATGTGGTTCTTGTAAGATTTCGAAAGAAGCTTATGAAATCACGTTGCCGGATGATGAATGTGGTAACAGTGCTAAAGAAGAATTACAGGCAGCATTCCCGTATCTGACAATCGAAGATTACGGTACACCTGGTGGATGTCAACACAAATTCAAAACAACGGTCGTTACTAACATGGTTTGCGACGAATGCGATAAAATTTTCAAAGACTTCTTTGTATCGAAAGCGCCCGAATCTTATCGTGGACGTAATTGGAAACGTTTGGGTGCCGTAGCAGGAGATCAGTCCATTATCGCCGATCCGCTTCCTAAGAACTGCAAATGCGGTATTTTGTTCCGTGGTATTGACTACATGATTTCTCCGTCTGACTGTTTGATTGACCGTCTGACATTCCAAGAAGGATCTGTTCGTATTGCTGTAAATGGTGGTTATCCGGATGAACAGCGCGAGGCTATCAGCACGTACTTCAACCTGATCCATACCGAATACAAACAGCACTGGGCTCCGCGTACTCACCTTGGCGCTGAATTGCTGGATAAAGAACGCGAACAACGTATGTTCTTCGACTTCCGTAAGACTCACCAAGAACTTATGGAACGGATGTTTACCAACGAAGAAACCCGCTTAGACCTGTTGGCTCCGTATGCTGATTATTCAGTAACGTTGAAGCCGGCGCGTTATTCTAACGGCTTCGGTAGGGTAATTGATGATCATATTACAGTACACTTCCATGTACCGTACGGTGCTCACGAAGGTATTCAAGACCTTATGGATTTGTTAGCTGCTTCGGCAAATATCAAGCCCTGCAAGATTTGATTTTCCTTTTTTTCTATATATCCCAAGGGGGAGG
>ERZ1504258.258-NODE-258-length-14339-cov-3.985088_pt1 | contig 14339 bp, 6 predicted proteins | sample MGYA00575508_ERZ1504258 | MGnify/ENA primary metagenome ERZ1504258 (study PRJEB39906, sample SAMEA3182112) | gut metagenome | biome: human; feature: gut; material: Stool; isolation source: human stools | place: Canada | collected 2013-05-06 ... | reverse complement strand
CTTCACGACGATGCGGACAATGACATGCTCCGCCTCATCGCGGCCGTAGTACACGCCGTCCTGATAGGCATATTTGGGCGTCGGGTCCGGCTTTTCCACGGGGACATAGGTGATGCCCGCCGCGCCGCCGCGCGGGACCGCCTTGCCGTCGACGACCGTCCAGCGCAGGAGCGGGACCGTCAGCTTGGCCGGGTCGACCGGGAATGCGGCAAAGTTCTCATTCAGGGCCGCGGCCAGAGCGGCAGGCTCCAGCGTCATGGCCGTGACGTTGTAGATAAACGCACCGTTAAGCAGATCGCCGTCCTCGTTGTAGCCGGACGGAACGACCGTGCCGAAGGCGACCGGCGGATCGAGGCGCTGATCCTCGATGGTCAGGGCCACATCCTCTGCATAGTAGCTGTCATAGCTCTCGCTGATGGCCGTGGCCATGCCGCCGAGCGCGCCGACAAACTTCGTCCACGTCTTGGACGTCAGCGTGCAGTCGCTGTAGCAGTTCACAAGCGTACCGGCCTGGCAGCCTGCGATGCCGCCGAGGTAGCTCACGCCGCTGTCGTCCACGGTGCGGTCCGTGGCCGCGGTCAGCGTGCCAGTCGAATAGGAGTTTGCGATGATGCCGAAGGCGTTCATGGCCGTGATGCCGCCCGCCTCGGCGTTTGCCGTCTTGCAGTAGGCGTCGAGCGTGACATCCGCGCCGCAGTTGTAGATTTCGCTGCGCTGGCTGTAGCCGATGAGGCCGCCCGCAAAGCTGCTGTTTGCAAAGCTGCCGTTTTCGGTGCGGACCTGCACCGTGCCCGCCGCATAACAGCGGTCGATGAGCGCAAGGTCGCTGCAGCCTGCCAGCAGGCCGGCAGACACCGTCTGCTCGCCCGTGACATAGATGCTGCCCTCCACGCGGAGGTCCTCGACGGAAGCACCGTCCATCAGGGCCGCAAACAGGCCGTAGTACGTCTTCGTCGTGTCGGTCACAGGCGCGCTCGCTGTGCCGATGCTCATGCCGGAAATGGTGTGGCCGCGGCCGTCAAAGTGGCCGCGGAAGGCCTGCACACCTCTGTCCGTGTGGCCGATGGGGGCCCACTCTGTGCCGGTCAGGTCGAGATCGGCCGCCAGAGCGATGTAGGCTCCGTCAAAGTCGCTCTTCGCAAAGAACGCGCGGAAGGCCTGCAGCTGGACAAGCGTGCGGATGATCCACGGATTCTCCTCCGTGCCGTCGCCGCTGTCAAAGAAGTCCGGCGTCGGGATCTCGGTATCCTCATAGACTCTGGCGCTCAGGACCGTCTTGCCGTCCTCATTGCGCTCCCAGGCATACCATGCCGCCGGGCGCAGCGCAGCCAGCTTCTCTGCGGTAAAGCCGACATCCTCGCCGGTCAGCCAGCGGTCGGTGCGGCCGAGGCCCGCAGTCGAGAGGCCCTCGTTCATGGTGTCTGCAAACGTCTTCGCGCCGGTGTCGGCAGCAGAGACATTCTCCAGCCGGACCGTGTCGCCCATGGCGCCCGCGGCAGCCGTCTCGATCTGCGTGCCGTTGGCCGTCACAACGGAGGCCGTCTCATAGCGGCAGCCGACGACCACGCCGTTCAGCGCGCGGCTTGCGGAAATTTTACCGGCCAGCATACCGGCAGCGGGCGTCGCCACATCCATGGCGTTGATCAGCTCGATGTTGCCGGAGGCATAGCAGTTGTGCAGCAGGCCGGTCGCCTGGCCGATCAGGCCGCCGGCAGCGCCGCTGATGGTGCTGGTGAGCGTGTAGCCGTTGTGGGAGATCACATCGCCCAGCGCAGCACAGTTTGCCAGCATGGCGCCGTTGCTGTTGATGGCGGTGATGCCGCCGACGCAGGTCAGGCCGCTTTTGGAAATGGCGGAGACCGTCACATCGGTCCAGCAGTTCGTGATGACGCCGTACATCGCCTGCGCGCCGAGGATACCGCCGGCGTAGGCCCAGTTTTCGGCCGTCAGGGAGATGGCGGAGCCGGTGACGGAGCAGTTGTCGATGCGGACGTCCGTGCCGATGCTCAGGGAGCCGCCTGCGATGCCGCCGACAAACGGGCGCGTCCACTGGCCCTCGGCAGAGCCGTAGATGCTCACGCCGGTCAGATGCAGGTTGCGGACCTGCGCGTTGTTTACCAGAATGTCAAAGAAGCCGAGCGGCGAATCCGAGGCGTCGACCGGGGCGGACTGCGAGCCGATGGTCATGCCGGAGACCGTGTGGCCCTGACCGTCGAACGTACCGGCGAAGGAATGGATCGGCGTCCAGTCGCCGTTCAGGGTGATGTCGGCATCCAACGCGACATACTGACCGGCATAGGTCTCGCCGTCCGCCGTCGTCGCTGCGAAGGCGCGCAGCTGCGCCTCGGTGCGGATGAGGAACGGAGCGGTCTCGGAGCCGTCGCCGCCTGCGAACACCGCATCATCCAGCGAACCGCCGAGGACGACCTTGCCGTCCGCGAGGCCCCAGCTCTGCCAGGCAGCCGGGCGCATGGCCGCAAGGCCCTCGGCCGTGTAGGAGGTGAACGTGCCGCTGCTCGTCAGGTAGGCATCCGTCTCGGCAAGGCCGCTTTCGGAGATGCCGTCGTTCAGGGCCGCGGCAAAGGCCGCATCCGTGACGCTGTCGTGCACGGTGATCTTGTTGTAGTCAAAATACCACGAGGCGGGGATGGAGCCGGTCGCCTTGACCGTCTGCGTCTCGCCGTTGCAGCGCAGGACTGCGCCATTGAAATAGTGGCCGGAGACGACCACGCCGCCGCTCTGCTCGCCGATGAGGCAGCCGAGATAGACGTTCTTGACGCTCTCGGCAGAATCCTGCAGGGAGACATTGCCGGAGGCGTAGCAGTTGTGGGTCAGATAGGCAGAGGAGCCCAGCAGGCCGCCCGCGCGGCACCAGTTGTATTCCGCACTGACGCCCGTGACCGAGACATCGCCCAGCGCGGCCGCATTGGCGATCATGCTGCTGCCGCCGATGGTGGCGACAAGGCCGCCCGCGCAGGCAGGAGAATTGGCAGAGACTGCGGTGACGGCAATATCCGTCCAGCAGTTCGTCACAACGTTTTCGCGGTCGAGACGACCGGCAAGGCCGCCCGCATAGGCAAACGTGCCGGAGGCAGCGGAGATCGTGCTGCCCGTGACGGAGCAGTTGTCGATGCGCACATTGCTGCCCGCCGTGCCCGCGCCGCCGACGAGGCCGCCGGCATAGATGCGGTCATCCAGCGCCGCGCCGGAGCGCTGCACATAGACGGAGGCGTTCGTCAGGTGCAGGTCATGCACTCTGGCCGTGTTGGCCAGCACATCGAAGAAGCCCGCAGAAACCAGCTTGGAGGGCGCATCGGCCGTGCCGATGGTCATGCCGGAGACGGTGTGATCACCGCCGTCGAACGTGCCGCCGAAGCTGTGGACCGGCGTCCACTCGCCGTTCAGGGCGATGTCGGCCGTCAGGACGAAGCAGACGTTCGTCGTCACGAGCTTCCCGGCCTGCGTGGCCTCGGCAAAGGCGCGCAGCTGCGCTTCCGTCGCGATCTGATAGGGATCGCCGACCGAGCCGTCGCCGCCTGCGAAGTAATCCGGCTCTTCCGGCGTGACGGAGCCGCCCGCCGTGGGCAGCAGCGCGCCGTCCGCATTGCGCTCCCATGTGCACCAGCCGTTTTCCGTCATGCTCAGCAGGCTGTCGAGCGTGATGTCGCCGGTCAGCAGGGATTCGGACTTGAAGTAGGCCTGGCCCTTTGCCAGCTCCTCCGGCGTCAGGGCCGCGGTGAGCTTGTTCAGAAGCGTCTCGGAGGCGATCTGGGCGGCCGTCAGACCCTCGCAGTGATCGTTGTCGCTCTCGCTGTAGTTCAGCACGTCGTAACCGACGGCCAGCGGCGTCGAGACCTCGCCGTCATAATAGGTCTGCTTCTCTTCCTTGTTGAAATAGCAGTTGTAGGCCGCAGACAGAGCCGACGGAGAACCGACGACACCGCCGACCGGCACATCCGCGCCGTCATCATAGGACATGGCGTCCATATGGATGCGGCTGGAGGAATAGCTGGCATAGACCGCGCCGGAGCTGTAGCCCACAACGCCGCCCGCGCCGTACATCATGGAGGTGTTGCCGTAGTTTGCCACGGAGCCGAGGGCCGCGCAGTTCACAACGGCGGAGTTGTTGCCGGTATCGCCGACGATGCCGCCGACAAAGCTGTCAGAGCTTCCCTTGGCATAGACGACAACGTTCGTCCAGCTGTTGCAGATGAGGCTCTTGATGCCGATGCTGCCGACGAGGCCGCCGACGTAGGAATAATAGGGAGAAGTCGTATCGCTGTAGATCGTGCCGGTCGCCCAGCAGCTCTCGACGATGCTGTTCTCGCTGATCCCGGCCGCCAGAAGGCCGACGCTCGGGTCCGTCGTGGTCTTGTTGTAGATCGCGGCGTTGATAACGCCGACGTTGCGGATGGCAGCGCCCTTGCCTACCGAGCCGAAGAGGCCTGCCTCCGTATAGGAAGCCTTCTCGCTCTCCGAGCCGATGGTCATGCCGGTGATCGTATGATAGTTGCCGTTGAAGCTGCCGTTGAACGAGCCCGTCGCGCCGATGGGCGTCCACGCAGTCCCGGTCAGGTCCAGATCGGCATCCAGACTGATGTACTGGCCCTCATAGCCCGTGCCGCCGTTGACGGCTGCGGCAAAGGCCTGCAGCTGCGCGGCCGTGCGGATGAGATACGGGTCGCTCTTCGTGCCGCTGCCGGACGCGAAGACCGGAGTCTCCTTCGATTCGGCCTGACGGAACACGTCCTTCGCAGCTTCCTTGATGGCATTGCTGCTCAGGGTCGCGCCGGTCACGGCGTCGAGCTTTTCGACCTGCTCCGGGGTCTGCAGACCGACGAGCCGGTCAAGAAGCACCTTGGCCTTTTCCCAATAGCGGGCAGTTTCCGAATGGGTCACATTGTCCACGCTCGCGATCGCGCCGTTCGTCAGCGTGAGCGTCAGCGCCACAGACCCGTTGCGGCCCGTACCCGTACCGGTGTAGGTGCCGCTCTCGTAGGTCGCCGCGACAGCCGGAGCGACACAGCCGAGCACCAGAAGCACGGACAGCGCCACCGCCAGCAGGCGGCGAGTCACACGATGTTTTGTCATCTCTTGGGTTTCCTCCTTTTTTTATTTGGCAACACCGCATAATTTGGCCTTCGCCGGATATTTTTCGCCGAATGCTCTCGCTGAATTGTGCGGTGCTGCCTTAAAAAACGGACCAAAAAATGGATCCGATTTTTCAGATTTCCTTCGTCAGCTGCCGGTACAGCAGCGTGACGATCTGCGCGCGGGTGCACAGGTCATCCGGGCTGAAGCAGCCGCTGCCCGTGCCGTTCGTAACGTTGTTCTCCGCCGCCCAGGCAACGGCCGCGGCATAGTAGCTCCCGGCGGGGACGTCCGCAAAGGCCGTACTGCCGGAAGACTCCGGCTCCCCTGCCGCACGCCACAGGAACGTGACTGCCTGCGCGCGCGTGCACGGGGCATCCGGGCTGAAGCAGCCGCTGCCCGTGCCGTTCGTGAAGCCGTTCTCCGCCGCCCAGGCAACGGCCGCGGCATAGTAGCTGTCCGCCGGGACATCGGCAAAGGCCGTATTGCCGGAGGGCTCCGGTCTCCCGGCAGCACGCCACAGGAACGTGACTGCCTGCGCGCGGGTGCAGGACAGGTCCGGTGAGAACGTCGTCATCGTCGTGCCGTTCACCACGCCGCGGGACAAGCCCCAGACGACGGCGTCATAGTAATAGGCATCCTCCGGCACATCCCGGAACGGGAGCTGCATCACTTCGCCGCAGCGGACGCAGATGCCGTTCACGACCTCGTGGCCCAGCGGCTCCAGCGGCTGGCGGCGCAGTTCGCCGCAGATCGTGCAGCGGAAGTCGATCCAGCCCGACATGGTGCAAGTCGGCTCGCGACGGCCCGTTTCGACCAGCTGATGATCATGCATCTTCGGCTGCGTCGTATACCACAGGCTGCTCGTCTCGCCGCGGTAGACCGTCAGCGGAGTCTTCGTCTTGGCATAGCAGCGGAAGCAGCCCGCATCCGCATCATACTGCAGCGTGCGGCTGAGATAGCGCGCGCTGCGGATCGTCATATGACCGTCCTCCATGGAAATGACCCAGCGGGACAGCGACGTTCCGGCGTCCTCTGCCGTGTTGAGCTGCTCGCTGTTCGAGCGGCAGGCCAGATAAACCGCATCAGAAGTGCCGCCGAGGCGGATGGCATACTGCTCCGTGCCTGCGGCACGCTCGATCTGTACAACGACCGCAGCGGAAACGCCGCGCAGCGCGCCGTCCTCCTCTGCAAGCCCGGCATCGGCAAACGGGACTGCCGCCTCGCTGCTGCCGAGCGCCGCGCCCGTGACCGAGCCGTCACACAGAAGGGCATGGCCCTCGGCAGAGAGCACATAGGTGCCGCTCCAGTCCTCCGGGGCCTCTGTCAGCTCGTGGAAGGCGGGCGTCGTTCCGGCCGGAGTCGCAAAATAGCGATAGACGGCGTAGAGCGTCTGCTCCGGCTGCGCAACGGCAAACTCACTCCCGGCGCGGAGATAGGACAGGCTCCCGACCGGCTCCGCCTGCTCCTGCAGGGACCAGCCCGCAAAGGAATAGTCCTGCGCATCCGCTGCCGGAGTCCCGACGGGAAGCGGCAGGATCTCGACATCGTCGACATAGCTCTGAATCCCGGCCTGCATGACACCGTTCGGCACGACAAAGTGCAGCACAGCTGGCGTCTTGGCAGAGAAGTGGATCGTGATCGTGCAGTCCGCGCGCAGGGACGAGATGCGGAACAGGTCGCCCTCCTGCGTCACAACAGCGGCCCCCTCCGGGGTGACCGTTGCGCCGTCGGCATAGTAGCCGCGGGCCGGGACGGCCGTGACCGTCATGCCCTTCTGGACGACCGTTCCGGCCGTTTCCGGGGCGTCCGTCGTCACGGTCGCGGTGAAGCTCTCCAGCAGGCTCCAGACGGAGCTGACCTCCTGCACTGCGTCGACCTTGCCGTGACCGGGATAGGCGTCCTCCGCCGAGACGACGATGGGGAAGGCTGCATGCTTCCGCACGGCTTCCTCCAGCGATGCGGCGGTCTGGGAGGAATCGCTGCCCAGAATGGCGGGCGAGCAGTCCCAGTTGCCGTAGCGGGCCTTCATGGTGCGGATAGACTCCGCGACCGTGCCGCCCTGCAGCAGCTTGTTGAAAAATTCCTCTTCAAAGCAGTAATCGCCGATAAAGGTAACGGACTGGCTGTAGCCGTAGACCACGCCGACGCCCGCGTCCATAAGTGGGCCCTCGAGGCCGTCCGTGGCCATGCCGAGGCAGATCGCCATCCAGACAAGGCCGCCGTTTGCGGGCTTTTCCATATGGTTGGCAATGACCGTACCGTCGACCTCATAGTAGCGCATGCCGTTGATGCCGCTTCCGCCGTAGACGGCGTGGCCGTCGGCATAGTCCTCGGTCGTCAGGCCCTCGCCGCTCTGCAGGCAGAGGTAGGACGTCGTCGCTTTGGAGGTGTAGTCCTCATTGTCGCCGGTATAATCCGTGGTGCCGTGGCTGTCAAACAGGATAACGCCGCCGGACTCGACCGCGTCGGCAATGGCGTCGACCGTCGCGGCCTCCGTCTTATAATAGTAGAACGTGCCCTCGGACTTCGCGGCGATGCGCTGGCCCTCTTCGTAGTACTGGCGCGTGAATGAGCTGTCCAGACCGTAGTACGGCTGGAAGAGATACACGTCGCGCCCGTGCTGCACGCCGCGCAGGGCGGGAATGCTTTCCAGCGTTTCCGTCTGCGCCGGTTCCTGCGCACGCTCGCTGATGCGTGCCAGCTGCGGGTTATACGAGCAGGTGATGCCCGCATCCGTCTGCCAGGTCACGCAGCTGCCGTTCGCAGAGACCGTGCCCGGCCGGACGCCGTCGGCTGTCTCCAGCCAATTGCAGAGCGCCCCGGTGTCGACCGCACCCGCCGCGCCGCCGTTCGTGCCGTCCGCCGACGGCAGCGAGGCAAAGATCGCGTCGGCTGCGGCATAATCCGCCTCCGTCAGCTCCCGCGGCTCCGCCTGCTCGTCCGGCGCTGCCGAAGCGGCGGTGCACAGCGAGAACAGCACGGCCACGGATGCCAGCAGAGCCAGAAGCCGTTTCCATCGATTCAACATGCTATTTCCTCCTGTGAATTTTGGTTAGTCTTGCCTAACTCAATGCCGCATCCCATCGACGCATGCTCCGCCCGGAGGGAGTGGCCTCGCTTCCGTTCTGCCGCCGGTTTTGGTTAGTCATTGCTAACTCATGTTGGAAAGAAATCCGCCCAGTGGCGGTCCGGATATCCGGTTCTCATTTCCCGTATATCCTAGTGTATTTTACCGGAGACATCGGGTATTGTCAAGATGGATTTGTGTAAAATTTTCCTGCGGCGAACACCCGGTTCGCCGCAGGTCAGAATCAGACAATATACTGCAGGACCTCGGTCTCGTCCTCGCCGTTGAGATAGATGCGCGGGATGCGCTTGTTGATGCCGCACATCAGCTCATACGGGATGGTCCCGAGGCGGTTGGCAAGGCTCGTCAGCTCGATGCTGTCGCCGCCATCCTCGCCGAAGACCGTGACGACGTCGCCGACCTTTGCCTCCGGCACGCGCGTGATATCGACCATGCACATGTCCATGCAGATGCGGCCGACCTGCGGCACGCGCCTGCCATGCAGCAGGAACGACACGTTGCTCGAAAGGCTGCGCGGGAAACCGTCTGCATAGCCGATGCCGACGACGGCGATGCAGGCCGGGTCCTCCGTCGTATAGGTGCGGCCATAGCTGATCGTGATATTCGGCTCAAAATCGCGGATCTGGAAGATCGTAGAGCGCAGGGACATCACGGGCCGAAGATCGATCATGCCGCGCAGATCCTCCGACGGGAGCACACCGTAGGTCGCGATGCCGGGACGGACCATATCGAGCGCATACTCGGGATAGAGAATGGTCGCACCGCTGTTGCAGCAGTGGCGGATCTCCGGCTCGATGCCCACGCCCTTGAGGGCGCTCAGCATCTGCGTGAAGCGCTCGAACTGCGTATGCGTAAAATTCGCGTCGGCTCCGTCGATGGAATCCGCGACCGGGAAATGCATGAAAATTCCCTCGATGAGAAGCTTGGGCATCTGCGCAACTTCCTTCAGCTCCTCGACCGTCTTCGGGTGGTCATAGGCAAAGAAGCCGAGGCGCGACATGCCCGTATCCAGCTTGATGTGGACCTTGAGGCGGCGCTCTGAGCCCTTGAGCTCCTCGTGCAGCGCGCGGGCATATTCGAGGCTGTGGACCTCCTGCCGCAGTCCCATGGCGACCAGATCGCGCGCATAGGCAGGCGGCGTATAGCCCAAAATCAGGATGGGACGGCGGATGCCGCCGCGGCGGAGCTGCATGGCCTCCTCCAGATTGGAGACGGCAAGGAACTCCGCGCCCAGCTCACACAGATGGCGGCTGATGGGCACGGCACCATGGCCGTAGGCGTCGGCCTTGACCACGCCGAGGAGGCGGCAGCCGGACGGGATCTTCGCCCGGAGCTGCTGGTAGTTATGATTCAGGTTGTCGAGCGAAATATCCGCCCAGGTTCTCTTTAAATAATCCATGTAAATTTACTTCCGTTATTTCAGACTGAACTCTGATATCGTCAAATTCAGAATACGCTGACCATTATAGCATACTTCCGCATAAATTGGTATGCCATTTTCAAACCAGGTGTCCACCTTGAGCATTTTTTCTTCATAATCCTTCTCATAGGTCGCGCGGAAACGCCCGTCCTCCTCCCCGCCCGCGGCGAGATAGGCGGAGGACCAGCAATATGCCACGACAGCCGGGCCGGCCGCCGGAGCGAGCCTGCCGTTTGCCAACAGGCCGAAGTCCATCATCAGGCCATCATAGGTGACGGTTCCGCCGGTCTCGTCCACCGCTGCAGTGATTCCGGCCAGCGTCTCCGGCGCGGCGACGGTGAAATGCGTCGGGCCGTTCACCTCCGTCTCGCAGTCGAGCGCAAACGGGACGACATAGTCTCCGTAATCTGCCGTCAGCTCCGCGCGGAAGCTGCATCCCCCGGCCTGCACCAGCGAGGCGCGGAACGCAATGGCGGGCGAAACGCCCTGGCTTCTTCCTCCGCAGCCGCCGAGCAGCAGGCAGAGGCACATCATCAGTACGGCGCAGCCTCGCCGCACGCGCATCCCCTCCTATGGCAATAAATATGGCAGCTCCGCCGCAACGTCCGAGGGCAGCAGGCCGTACTCCCCCATCCGGGCGGCGCAGCGGTCGGCCGCCGTTCCGTGGAGCCACGCAGCCGCAGCCGCTGCATGCACGGGCGGCAGGCCCTGCCCCAGCAGTGAGACGAGAATGCCCGCCAGCACGTCGCCGCTCCCGCCCGTAGCAAGGCCCGGATTGCCGCAGCGGTTCTCCCAGCGCTCGTCCGCGCCGCAGATGGCAGTCCGGTGTCCCTTGAGCAGCACCGTCGCGCCGGTCTTCTCCGCAAGCGCCGCAGCCGCGCCCACGCGGTCCTCCCCCGGCAGCCTGCCCATCAGGCGGCGATATTCGCCGTCGTGCGGCGTGAGCACCACGGGACAGGCTGCGCCGCGCAGTACATCTATATGCCCCTCGAGCACGTTTATGCCATCGGCATCCACCACAACGGGGCAGGATGCATTGGCAAGCACAGCCTGCACGGCGGCAAACGTCCCGGCGCTTCTGCCCAGGCCGCAGCCAATCAGGCAGGCATCGCAGCCGGAAAGCCGCGCCAGAATTTCCGGAACGGCGCTCTCTGCCAGCATGCCGCCCTGCGCGGGCAGCGGGAACACCATCGGCTCGAGCAGCTTTCCCGCCACGATGGGATACACCGGCTCCGGCACGCCGACGAAGATCAGCCCCGCGCCGGACCGCGCCGCACCCATGGCCGCCAGCGCCGGAGCGCCTGTATAGCCGACGGCCCCGCACAGCAGCAGGATGCGGCCGAAATCGCCCTTGTGCGTCTCGCGCGCCCGCCGCGGGAGCCAGCCGCAGAGCCGCTCCGCGTCCATGATCGATATTTCCGCCATGTTCTCGCCCCGATCTGCCGCAATGCGGCTTTTTTGTTATTATTATAATGTACCGCAAAAAAATAGTCAAATCCCGGGCGGATTTCCCTTGCAACCTTCGAAAAAATATGTTAGAATTTTGGCGATACAGAAGAAAAGCTGTGACCGGGCCGCCGGCTGCAAAATGTGGGCTCAGAGAGGGTGCGTTGCTGTGAGCACTCCCCGCAGGCAGTGCAGGCCTTCCCCCGTGAGCTTCCGGCTGAACGCCCTGCGGAGCATGTGCCCCGCGGCAATTAGGCCCGGACGGGTCGCTCCGTTATCGGTTTGAGTGCGCCGTGTCAGCGGCGAATGGCGGGTGGTACCGCGGAAGTTCTGTCTTTCGTCCCCTTTCGGACGGAGGACTTTTTCTTTTCCCTGCAACATTTCTTTGCAAAAAGGAGAGCCAACATGAAAGAACAACTGGAACAGATCAAGGCGAAAGCACTGGCTGACCTCGCAGCGGCGGCAGATATGTCCGCGCTGGATGCCGTGCGCGTGCGCGTGCTTGGCAAAAAGGGCGAGCTGACTGCCGTCCTGAAGCAGATGGGCAAGCTGTCTGCCGAGGAACGTCCCGTCATGGGCCAGATGGCAAACGCCGTCCGTGCCAAGCTCGAGGACGCGCTCGAAAAGCGCCGTGCCGCGCTGGATGCCGCTGCGCTCGAGTCAAAGCTCGAGGCCGAGGCCGTGGATGTCACCATTCCCGGCAAACCCGTGGAGATGGGCCACCAGCACCCGATGAACCGCGTGCTGCAGGAGGTCAAGGAGATCTTCATCGGCATGGGCTATCAGATCGTCGACGGGCCGGAGATCGAGGAGGCCGCCTACAACTTCACGAAACTGAACATCGAAGAGGGCCATCCCTCCCGCGACCGCTCCGACACCTTCTACTTTGACGACGACGATTCCGTCCTGCTGCGCACGCAGACCAGCCCCATGCAGATCCGCGTGATGGAGCAGCAGAAGCCGCCCATCCGCATGCTGGCCCCCGGCCGCGTGTTCCGCAAGGACGAGGCCGACGCCACGCACTCCCCGATGTTCCATCAGATTGAGGGCCTCGTCGTCGACGAGGGCATCACGATGGGCGACCTGAAGGGCGCGCTGGAGACGCTCATCAAGCGTCTGTACGGCGAGGACGCCGTCGTGCGCTTCCGCCCGCATCATTTCCCGTTCACGGAGCCGAGCTGCGAGGTCGACATGCAGTGCTTCAAGTGCCACGGCACGGGCGAGACGGCCGGTCAGGTCTGCTCCACCTGCCATGGCGAGGGCTGGATCGAGCTGCTGGGCGCCGGTATGGTGCACCCGAAGGTGCTCGAGGGCTGCGGCATTGACCCGAAGAAGTACTCCGGCTTTGCCTTCGGCATCGGTCTGGAGCGCATGGCCATGGGCCGTCTGCGCATCAACGACCTGCGCCTGATCTTTGACAACGACGTGCGGTTCCTTTCGCAGTTCTGAGGAGGTAGAGCAATGAAACTGAACAGAAAATGGCTCAACGAAGAATTCGTGGATCTCTCCGGCGTGCCGGATCGGGAGTTTGTCGAGACCATGACCATCGCCGGTCAGAAGGTCGAGACCTATGAGCGGCTCGATGCCGAGCTGCGCAATGTCGTTGTCGGCCGCGTCGTGTCCATCACGCGCCACACGAACTCCGACCACATGTGGGTCTGCCAGATCGACGTCGGCGCGGGCGAGCCCGTGCAGATCGTCACCGGCGCACAGAACGTACACGAGGGCGACCTTGTCCCCGTGGCCCAGCACAATTCCTGGCTGCCCGGCGGCGTGCACATCACAAAGGGCAAGCTGCGCGGCGAGGTATCGAACGGCATGCTCTGCTCCCTGAAGGAGCTCGGCCTGACGCTCAACGACTTCCCCTATGCCATTGAGGACGGCATCTGGATCCTGCAGGAGGACTGCAAGCCCGGCGACGACATCAACACCGTCATCGGCAACGACGACACCGTTGTGGACTTTGAGATCACGAACAACCGCCCGGACTGCTATTCCATCCTCGGTCTGGCCCGCGAGGTCGCTGCCGCCTTCAACAAGCCGATGCGCCATCACGACCCGGTCGTGCGCGGCGGCGCGGCAGGCGAGCTGTCCGAGCTGCTGGAAGTCGAGGTCCCCGCAGAGGACCCTGTGCCGCCGCTACACCGCGCGCATGGTGCGCAATGTGAAGATCGCCCCGTCGCCGAAGTGGCTGCGCCAGCGCCTGCGCGCCAACGGCGTCCGCCCCATCAACAACATCGTCGATATCACGAACTATGTCATGCTGGAATACGGCCAGCCGATGCACGCCTTTGACTACCGCTATGTCGGCTCCGGCAAGATCATCGTCCGCCGCAGCGAACCGGGCGAGGTCCTGACGACGCTCGACGGCAATGTCCGCACCCTGACGCCCGGCATGCTCGTCATCGCCGACGAGACGAAGCCCATCGGCCTTGCCGGCATCATGGGCGGCGAGAACAGCGAGATCATGGACGACACAGTCGATGTCGTCTTCGAATCCGCAAACTTCAACGGCACGTCCATCCGCCAGACGGCCCTTGCCCTCGGCATGCGCACGGAGGCCTCCGGCAAGTTTGAAAAGAACATCGATCCGCTGCTGACGCTCCCCGCCGTGGACCGCGCCTGCGAGCTCGTCGAGCTGCTGGGCGCCGGTGAGGTCATGGACGGCGTCATCGACGTGCTCAACGACATCCCCGAGCCGCGCACCATCGAGCTGGAGCCGGACCGCATCAATGCCCTGCTCGGCACGGACATCTCCGAGGCCGACATGGTCGAATATCTGCGCCGTCTGGAGATCCCCGTCGAGGGCCATGAGATCCGCGTGCCGTCGTGGCGTCCCGATCTGGTCGGCATGGCGGACATCGCCGAGGAGGTCGGCCGTCTGTTCGGCTATAACAACATCCCCACGACGACGTTCCGCGGCGCTGCCACGGAGGGCGGCTATACGGAGGCCATGAAGCTCGAGAACCGCGCCGGTTCCCTGTGCCGCAGCCTCGGCTACAGCGAGATCCTGACGTATTCCTTCGTCTCCCCGTCCATCTTCGATCAGATCCGCCTGCCGGAGGACTCTTCCCTGCGCAATGCCATGCGCATCCAAAATCCGCTCGGCGAGGACGCCTCCATCATGCGCACCGTCGCACTGCCGTCCATGCTCGCCATTTTGGCGCGCAACAACGCCTATCACAACGATGCCGTCAAGCTCTATGAGCTGGCGAAGGTCTACCTGCCGAAGCCCGGCCAGATCCTGCCCTGTCTCTTATACACATCTCCGAGCCCACGAGACCGTACTAG
>ERZ1504258.217-NODE-217-length-16097-cov-3.667872_pt1 | contig 16097 bp, 7 predicted proteins | sample MGYA00575508_ERZ1504258 | MGnify/ENA primary metagenome ERZ1504258 (study PRJEB39906, sample SAMEA3182112) | gut metagenome | biome: human; feature: gut; material: Stool; isolation source: human stools | place: Canada | collected 2013-05-06 ... | reverse complement strand
CTTCCTATTGATCTGTCTTCCTTTCAGTCTGGCACAAGCCCAGACTATAAAGGTGAACGGTAGGGTTACTGACGACCTGAATGAACCGATGATTGGCGTGAGTATCTTTGAGAAAGGCACTACCAACGGTGTCATTACGGATATGGACGGCAACTACTCTTTGTCTGTAAAAGAAGGAGCGACGATTGTCTATTCCTACATCGGCTACCTGACACAAGAAAAGAAAGCAGTGGCAGGAGTAATGAATGTGATATTGAAAGAAGACACTAAAACGCTGGATGAAGTGGTGGTGGTAGGTTATGGCGTGCAGAAGAAAAGTTCACTGACCGGTGCCGTATCTTCGGTAAAATCAGAAGATATGGAAGCACGTACCATTACCCGTGCTGAGCAGGCATTGCAGGGTAAGACTGCCGGTGTGCAGGTGCTCAGTGCATCGGCCAAACCGGGTGCTTCTCCGCAGGTACGTATCCGTGGAATAAGCTCTAACGGTTCTTGTGACCCGTTGTATGTAGTGGATGGACGTATTGCCAGCGATATTGGTGGTATCGACCCTAATGACATTGAGTCTATGGAAGTTTTGAAGGATGGTGCTTCTGCAGCTATCTATGGCGCTGCTGCCGGTAACGGTGTAGTATTGATTACTACGAAGAAAGGAAAAGGAAACGGTAAAATCACATACGATTTTCAATATACTTCACAGAGTTTGGGTAAAGTACCCGAAGTAATGAATGCTGCGCAGTACAAGGAATTCTTCTTGGAAAACAAGAAGCTTACCCAGAGTGCTTTTGATACCTATTGGGATGGAAAAACCGATACGGATTGGGTCGATGAGGCTTTTGAAAACAGTTCGATGGTACGTCATAATGTGACTTTCCAAGGTGGTAGCGACAGAGGTTCTTTCTATCTGTCATTGTCCCACCTTGATAACGACGGTATGATTGTCGGCAATGCCGATACTTATGAACGACTCACGGGAATGGTAAATGCCAGCTGGAAAATCAAACCTTGGCTGGAGGTAGGTACCAATAATCAGATTGAGCACTACAAAACTCAGTCCGTAGCCGAGGGCAATGAGTATGGTAGCATGATGCTTTCTGTATTACAATTAGACCCTCTGACCAAGCCTCTTTATCCTATTGATGACTTGCCGTTGAATATGGCTACCATCTATAAGGATCATAAGAATATGTTGGGCGATGGAAACGGCAACCTTTATGGTGTATCAGCTTTCACTGGCAATGCCGAAGCTATCAATCCTTTTGCCATGCGTGACAACTCTTATACCAAGAACAGAGGCTTTAATATCAATGGTTCTACTTATTTGAATTTTATGCCTATCAAGGGGCTTACCGTTACTTCTCGTCTTTCTTATCGTTTGGCTTCAACTTCCTCTTATGGCGTGGGGCAATCTTATTACTATACTGACAAGGCTAAACGTGATTGGGTGGAGGTTTCGGCTTCGGATTATAGCCCAACCTATTATCAGTGGGAGAACTTTTTGAACTACACCCGTTCTTTTGGCAAACACAACGCAACATTGATGTTGGGAACTTCTTATAGTCAGAGCCGTTCTTATGGCGTTAGCGGAAGTAAGAAGGGATATAATGAAGATACTACAGATATGTGGGGAAATGTGATTAACAGAGTTTCGCATTTGGGTTTCTTGCAGAATGATCCTAATTTCTTCTACTTTGCCTATGCTACATCTGATGCTGTAAAGGATGTAAGTGGTGGTGAGCCTACCTATACTCGTAAATTATCTTACTTCGGACGTTTGAATTATGACTATGCCGGAAAGTACATGGCTCAGTTCTCACTGCGTGCCGATGCTGCTGACCTCTCTGTGTTGCCAAAGAACAAACGTTGGGGCTATTTCCCGGCAGTTTCTTTGGGTTGGGTTCTTTCGGAGGAAAATTTTATGAAAGGAACTGAAGACTGGCTGTCACAATTAAAGCTCCGTGCCAGTTGGGGACAGAATGGTTCTACTGCATCATTGGGCGGTTATAAATGGAATGTATCAATTGGTGCTACCGGGCATTTGGCTGTAGGTGATAATAATAATTTCTCTTACATCAATGGTTATGCTCCGTCTGCTACCGGTAATGACGGACTTAAATGGGAAACTTCTGAACAAACCAATATAGGTATTGATGCCCGTTTCTTGAATAGCCGTTTGACTGTTACAGCCGATTATTTCCATAAAAACACAAAAGACCTGATTGTTTCGGGTATTAAGGCTTCAACTGTAGTAGGTAACAGTTTCTCGCCAGTTAATGCCGGTAATATTACGAACAAGGGGTTTGAATTGGAACTGGGATGGCAAGACCGTATTGGTGACTTTGCTTATGGTGTCCGTGCCAACGTTGCTACATTGAAGAATAAAGTGACCAAGATGCATGAGTCTTTATCAAGTATTGATGGGGCTACTTATGTGACTTATGGAGCCATTACCCGTTTTGAGGTAGGTAAGCCTGCGTGGTATTTTTATGGTTATGATTTCATGGGGGTGGATTCAAAAACCGGTGAGCCAATCTTTAGAGATATTGATGGTGTAGAAGGTATTACGGATAATGATAAGACAGAAATTGGTAAGGGAATTGCCGACTATACTTATGGTATTACCTTGAATGCAGCTTGGAAGGGATTTGATTTTATCTTGTTTGGTACGGGTTCTCAAGGTAACGATGTATTCTGTGGCTTGAACCGTGTGGATTACAATTTGAATCAGCTGACTTATTTTACAAAAAACCGCTGGACAGAAAGCAATCGCAATGGGAAGACTCCTGCATCAGGCGCTACAGATTATACCAAGTATCTGACTTCTTCCGGCTGTGTATTTGACGGTTCTTATTTTAAAATTAAACAGATTCAGTTGGGTTATTCTTTCCCGAAGCAACTGATTAAGAAGGTAGCAATTGAAAATCTACGTATATATGGCTCACTTGAGGACTTCTTTACTTTTACAGACTATCCTGGTTTTGACCCTGAAGTTACCGGTGTCGGAAATTCATTAGGTGTGGATAAAGGTAGTTATCCTAATTCAAAGAAGGTTGTTCTTGGTTTGAGTGTGACATTCTGATTTTTATGAACTTATTAAAATGAAAAACATATGAAATTAAGATATTCTTTAATGCTCGGAGCGCTCCTTATATTGGCTGGCACTTCGTGTGAAGACAAATTGGATATACCTCAAAAAGGTGTATTGGACTTTTCCACTTATTATAAAACTGACGAACAAGCTCAAGCAGCGGCTGATGCGCTTTATATACAACTCAAGGGTACATACTATAACTATACGATGATGAAGAATGCCCTTTCGGACGATGTTTGGGCAGGTGGTGGTGGTCGTAATGACAATGCAGAGCTGGAAGGCTGTAATGAATATTCATTTGGCTCAGACCAAAGTTTTATCGGAGGCGTATGGGAAAGCTACTATCAGCTTATTTATAAGGCGAATGTGATTCTGGGACGTGTTGAGCCTGATACTGATTTGAAGAAGAAGGCTTGTGCTGAAGCCAAGTTCTTCCGTGCTTTTGCTTATTTTGATTTAGTTTCTATGTGGGGTGATGTACCATTGGTAGACCATGAACTTGATAAATCCGAATATCAGTTGGCTCGTTCGCCTAAGGCTGATATTTGGGCGTTGATAGAGCGGGACCTGACTGAAGCTATCAATTCAGGACTCTTGGAGGAAAAGAAGAGTGTAGATGATAAAACGACATGGCGTGTTACCAAGCAGTTGGCACAAGCTATATTGGGTAAAGCTTATTTATGGCAAGAAAAATTCCATGAAGCTGCTGTTGTCTTGAATGAGGTTAGAGCTAGCAGTAAGTATAAACTTTATGATGGAAATTATGAGGATATCTTGACCTACAAGGCTGAGTATAATTGTGAAAGTATGCTCGAAAGTAACCGTATTTTTGATGCAAGTAATTCCATGGATGAGTTCAGTTTCTTTGAGGTGATGAATCATTGGCGCACTGATAAGTTGGATATGTCTGGCTCTAACAATCAGTTTAATGGTACCGGATGGGGATTTATGGTTCCTCAGAAAAAGTTGTATGATGCATTTGTTCAGGAAGAGGGTGTAGATGGTTATCGGTTGAATCAGACAATGAAAACCTATGACCAAATTTCTCAATTAGGTGTCAAGGTTGCCAAAGGGCAGAGTTTGATTAATGAAGGTTATTTCATGTGGAAGCGTCGCTTCTCGAATGTAGAATCTCCTGCTGGTTTTTGGTGTTCATATAATAACTATCGTTGGATGCGTTATGCTGAAGTCTTGTTACTGGCAGCTGAAGCAAACCTGAAGGATGGCAATCAATCCGAAGCTGATGCTTGCTTGAATGAGGTGCGTCAGCGTGCAAGATTGGATGCAAAGACGGCTACCTTGGATGCCATTAAATTGGAAAAGAGACTGGAACTCTGTTCTGAATATACCCGTTATCAGGATATTATCCGTTGGAAAGATGCGGAGGCTTTGCTTAAGGATCAGGGTGAAAGAACACCTATCTTGTCAAATAAAGCAGGAAAAGATGAGCCGGATAATGTAGCGGTAGAATACATTCAGTATAACAAGGATAAAACGCGTTATGGTTTCAAGGAAAGACATTATTTGTTGCCTATTCCGGCAAAGGAGATCCGTTTGAATCCAAATATGGAACAAAATGCAGGTTGGTAAAGCGTATAAAGAATCAAAATCTAACTTCGTCATCTGATGCAGATAGACAAAATTAGATTTTTCTAACTGATTAATTGTTTGTAGAAGAAGTCCCCCGTGGGAATCAGCTAATTGTACGGGGGCTTCTTTTGTGGCTTTTTAAATATAATATATATGAGAAGATTGTCAATTACTTTATTTTCACTCTGTCTGGCATCTGCTTTGACTGCACAGGTGACCGGTTCGAATCAGTCAGTCAGACTGCGTGCCGACAATGTCGACGAAGTGGTCAGTGCCATGACCCTCGAAGAGAAGGTACACCTCGTCATCGGTTGTGGAATGTCGATGGGAAGTGATACCAAGTTTCCAGGAACAGCGGGACGTACTTACGACATTCCCCGACTGGGTATCCCTTCCGCCTATCTTGCCGACGGACCGCACCGGTTGGCGATGGCTGCCAAGCGGGAATTCGACAGCCGTACTTATCATGCTACGGAATTCCCTTCCAGCACCACGGTGGCAGCTACTTTCAATCCGGATGCAGCCCATAAGGTGGGACGTACTTTGGGTATGGAAGTGAAGGATTATGGTTTGGATGTGTTGCTGGCACCGGGTGTCAACCTGATGCGAAATGTGCTTTGTGGACGTAACCATGAATATTATTCGGAAGATCCGGTGTTGGCTGGTAAAATGGCTGCTGCCTATATCAACGGAGTCCAGAGCCGGGGGACAGGTACCTGCCTGAAACACTTTGCCGTGAACAACCAGGAGACCAACCGCAATAACAACGATTCTCATCTGACACAGCGCCCCTTGCGCGAGCTGTATTTGAAGTGCTTCGAGATTGCTGTCAAAGAGTCTCAGCCCTGGAGCGTGATGACCGCCTACAATAAGGTGAACGGCAAATATACCTGCGAGGACCGCGAACTGACAGAGGACATCCTCCGCGACGAATGGGGATTCAAGGGACTGGTGATGTCCGACTGGAATGCCGGAAAAGATGCCGTGACCTCCATCGTAGCAGGAAACGACATGCTGCAACCGGGGCAAGACCGCCAGTATAAAGCTATTTTGGAAGCCGTAGAGAACGGTACACTGGATTTGGCACTCCTCGACCGCAGCGTGAAGCGTGTGCTGGAGTTTGTGGTCAAGAGCCATACCTTTGCCGGCTACGAGTATCCCAATAAAACCGATTTGGAGGCTCATGCGCAAGTAGACCGTGAGATAGGTGCGGAAGGTATCGTGCTGCTGGATAACAAGCAGGCGCTACCCATGGCTGCCGGCATCAAAAAAGTGGCCCTTTATGGAACTACTTCCTATGACATGGTTCCTGCCGGCATGGGCTTTGGCAGTACGGGCATCGGCTATTACACGGTTTCTATGGTAGAAGGTTTGCGCAATGCGGGTTACATCGTGGACAAAGAATTGCTGAATCGCTACAAGAAGCATATGGCGGACGAGCAGAAACGGCTTTTTCCTCACGGAAAACCGCCTTTCGCCTTTACTCCGCTGCCCCGTGCCGAGGAGTTCCTGCCCACTGCCGAGGAACTGGCTGCACAAGTGAAGGCCAACGACATTGCCGTGCTTACGCTGGGGCGTGTCAGTGGCGAGGGCTGTGACCGCCGTGTGGAAGATTTCCTCCTGAAGGAGAACGAATTGGCTCTGATTAAGCAAGTGTCTGCCGCTTATCATGCTGCAGGCAAGAAACTGGTGGTGGTTCTCAACATCTGCAGCCCGGTGGAGACTGCTTCTTGGAAGGGACTGGCAGATGCAGTGGTTTGTGCCTTCCAGCCGGGACAAGAGGCGGGTAATTGTATCACGGACATCCTGACCGGAAAGGTGAATCCTTCGGGCAAGTTACCCATGACGTTTGCCGTGAAATATGGCGATGCGCCGTCGGATGCTAACTTCCCTTTTGATTACGAGTTCAAGATGCCGTCGTTTGCTATGGGTACCGGCATGAACTTCAAGTCCGAAAAGAAAGAGGAGAAACCGAAGGAACCGGAGAAAAATGTGGATTTCACCAACTATGAAGAGGGAATCTATGTGGGTTATCGCTATTTCGACACTTTCGGTAAAGAGGTTTCCTATCCGTTCGGTCATGGTTTGAGCTATACTGCTTTTGACTATGCGGTAGAGAACGCCAAAATGGATGCCGATCGCTGTGAGTTGAAAGTGAGCGTGAAGAACATCGGCAAGGTGGCAGGGCGTGAAGCTGTACAACTCTATGTGAAAGCTCCGAATGGGGGACTTGACAAGCCTGCCAAGGAGTTGAAGGCCTTCGGCAAAACTGCCTTGCTCCAGCCGGGCGAGAGCCAGACACTGATTCTGACTTGGAACGTGATGGACATGGCTTCCTTTAATGAGAAAAACAGCTCTTGGGAGTTGGCTAAGGGTGAATATCAGTGGATGGTTGCCGCATCTTCGGCCGATGTGCGTTGCACAGCGGTACAGAGGGTGACAAAGGCACGCAAGCAGAAAGTGCATGATGCCATGCGGGCGCAAGTGCCTGTGGCTGTGTATCCGATGGTGAAGAGATGAGGGGGATATGCGTGAAAAAACTGATATATATCAATTAGTTTTAGAGTGGAAAACGCTTATTTTGTAGTACATTTTTAAATCGATACCATGAAAAGATTGATACTCTCTCTTTTTGCCGTCTGCTTGCTGTGGATGGCAAATGCACAAAATCCTGCATGGGGACCGCAAAGCAAGGTAGTGACCGACAGCATCTACAGCCAGGTATTGAAAGCACACCGTGCCTACACCATCTATCTGCCGCAAAGCTATAGCAATGAAACGGATAGGAAATATCCTATCCTCTATTTGCTGCACGGCATGTCGGGGGTGAATACCAGTTGGTTTACAGACCAACGTGTGAAGGACGTGATGGACCAGTTGGTGGCATCGGGCGAGGCTTGCGAGATGATTATCGTCAGCCCCAATGCAGGAGGCAATCCGGCTACTTGCTGGAACGGCTACTTCAACATGCCGGGTTGGGCTTACGAAGATTTCTTCTATAAGGAGTTCCTTCCTTATATAGAGAAGACTTACCGGGTGAAAGGTGATAAGCGGCATCGTGCCATTGCCGGACTTTCTATGGGCGGAGGTGGAACGGCAAGCTATGCACAGCGCTATCCGGATATGTATTGTGCTGCTTATGCTATGAGTGCTTTGATGAACATCCCCGTTAGTGGTGAGGAGGTGGGAAGAGACCCCGACCCCACAAACAAGATGGCTGTACTGACGCGTTCTGTGCAGGAGCATAGTTGCATCAGGTATGTGGCTGAGGCAGATGTTGCGCGTAAGGCACAGCTTCGTACTGTACAGTGGTTTGTGGATTGCGGAGACGATGACTTTCTGCTGGACCGTAATATAGAGTTTTTCCAGGCGATGCGTAATGCCGGTATCCCTTGCCAGTTCCGTGTGCGGGATGGCGGACATACCAGCGAATATTGGCATTCGGCACTTTATATGTGCCTGCCTTTTGTAAGTCGCTGCTTTGCTAAATAACAAGAAGCTAATTCATTTAATATAAGAAATTATGAAAAGATTATTAAGTTTGGCAGCGATGCTGCTGGTCTGCTGTGTCACCCTTTTTGCACAGCAAGCTCTTTGGGGAGGTGCGGCGGTTGTCTCTCCTGATATTCATGATGACAACACGGTTACTTTTCGCTTGAAAGCTCCTAAGGCTGTAAGGGTGCAGATTACTGGTGATTTTCTGCCTCCACAAACTATTAAGACTCCTCGTGGCGATTATGATGCACCGGGCATTGCCGATTTGACAGAGGGGAAGGATGGCGTTTGGGAATTTACTACTCCCGAACCATTGAAGCCGGAACTTTATGGATACTCCTTTATTGTGGACGGATTGAGAATGATGGACCCGAGCAATGTTTACATGATTCGGGATGTGGCTACCGTGACCAATGTATTTATCATCGGTGGTGACCGTGCCGATTTGTATAAAGTGAATAAGGTACCCCATGGAACGGTAAGTCGCATGTGGTACAATAGTCCTTCGCTGGGAATGGACCGCCGTCTGACGATTTACACTCCGGCTGGTTATGAAACCAGCGGCAAGCGTTATCCGGTATTTTATCTGCTTCATGGTGCAGGTGGTGATGAGGAAGCTTGGATTGCTCTTGGCCGTACTTCGCAGATATTGGATAATCTCATTGCACAAGGCAAGGCTAAACCTATGATTGTGGTGATGACTAACGGCAATGCTTGGCAAGATGCTGCTGCAGGTGAATCTCCCAAGGGTTTTGTTGCCCCCTCCATGCGTCCCGACGAAAGAGCGAAGGTGGCGGAAGGTGCTTTTGAACTCTCGTTCCCCGAAATCGTGAAGTTCGTGGAGAAGAATTTCCGCACTCTTGCCAATAAGAAGAACCGTGCCATTGCCGGGCTTTCTATGGGTAGTTTCCACTCTTGCAATATTTCCAAGTATTACCCGGACATGTTCGACTATGTAGGTCTTTTCTCCGGTGCAAGTACCGGAAACGATAAATCGACTTGTCCGGTCTATACCGACTTCGAAGGTAAGCTGAAGACTCAGTTTGCCAAGAAACCGGCTCTTTACTTCATCGCATGCGGCAAGACGGACTTTGTTTATAAAGGTGTGGCCGATTTTCGCAAGTTGCTTGACGACAATGGTTATAAGTACGAGTATCTTGAAACGGGCGAGGGACATATCTGGAGGAACTGGCGAATCTATCTGACGGAGTTCGCGCCGAAGTTGTTCAAATAAGAGGATTTGGTATAACTAATTTAATAACAAAATAACATACGTATCATGAAAAGAATTTCTATTTTGTCAGCTCTGTTGCTGATGTGTGCGATGACTTTCGCGCAACAAGCTCTCTGGGGAGGCGCTCCCGTGGTCTCACCTGAGATACACGACAACAATACAGTAACTTTCCGCTTGAAGGCGCCGAAAGCCGTAAAGGTGCAAGTAACCGGCGACTTCCTGCCTACGCAGAAAATCAAGACTCCTTTTGGTGAGTTTGATGGTCCGGGTGTGGCAGATTTGAAAGAGAACAAGGACGGTGTGTGGGAATTCACTACTCCCGAACCGCTGAAACCGGAACTCTACAGCTACACTTTCCTGGTAGACGGACTGAAGATTAACGACCCTGCCAACGTCTATATGATTCGAGACGTGGCAAGCGTGACGAATGTATTCATCATCGGTGGTGACGAGCGCATCGACCTTTACAAAGTGAATAAAGTTCCTCATGGAACGGTATCTAAGGTATGGTACAACAGCCCTACGCTGGGTATGGACCGCCGTCTGACTGTCTATACGCCTGCCGGATATGAGACAAGCGGCAAGCGCTATCCTGTCTTCTACCTGCTGCACGGCATGGGTGGCGACGAGAACGCATGGAGCGAACTGGGACGTACGGCACAGATTCTGGATAACCTCATCGCCCAAGGCAAGGCCAAGCCGATGATTGTAGTAATGACCAACGGCAATGCCGCATTGGAGGCTGCTCCGGGTGAATCGTCATTGGGTTTTGCCGCTCCCAGCATGAATCTGCCCAAGACGATGGAAGGCTCTTTTGAGACTGCTTTCCCCGACGTGGTGAAGTTCATTGATAAGACTTACCGTACGCAGGCCAACAAGAAGGGGCGTGCCATTGCCGGATTGTCTATGGGCGGTTACCACTCCATGCACATCTCCAAGCAATATCCGGACATGTTCGACTATGTAGGGCTGTTCTCGGCTGCCATCATGCCCAACAAAGATGTGAAGTCTCCGATTTATGACAACCTTGAAGTCAAACTGAAAACCCAGTTTGCCAAGAAACCGGCACTCTATTACATTGCTATCGGTAATAAAGACTTCTTGTTCCAAGCCAACAGCGACTACCGCAAGATGTTGGACGAGAAGGGTTACAAATATGAATATTATGAAACCGGAGAAGGTCATATCTGGAAGAACTGGCGTATCTATCTGACAGAATTCGCACCGAAGATATTTAAATAAGATTATGAAGAAGAATATCATATCCATGGCAGCAGCAATGGCTGTTTTGTCAGCTTGCGGACCGGGTGTGCCGCAGCTTGGAAAGTCCTCTCTGGATGAGGTGATTGGCGCCATGACCTTGGAAGAAAAGGCGCATCTGGTAGTGGGTACCGGTATGGCAGGCTTCTCGGGTGACAGTGCCGTAATCGGTGCAACGAGAAAGCTGGTGCCGGGTGCGGCAGGAACCACATACCCGATTGAACGCCTCGGTATTCCCGCTGTGGTGCTGGCTGATGGTCCCGCTGGACTGCGTATCGACCCCAAGCGTGAGGGGGATTCGGCTACGTACTATTGTACTCATTTCCCTATCGGAACTTTGCTCGCCTCTACCTGGGACCAGGAACTGGTGGAAAGTGTAGGTCAATCCATCGGTAACGAAGTGCTGGAATACGGTGCGGACGTGCTGTTGGCTCCGGCGCTGAACATTCACCGTAACCCGCTTTGCGGACGTAACTTCGAGTATTATTCCGAAGACCCGTTGGTGTCGGGTAAGATTGCCGCCGCCTACGTACGTGGTGTGCAGAGCAACGGTGTGGGTACCAGTATCAAGCACTTTGCTGTGAACAACCAGGAAACCAACCGTATGGCTACGGATGCGCATGTATCTCCACGCGCTTTGCGCGAAATCTACTTGAAAGGGTTCGAGATTGCCGTGAAGGAATCCGCTCCTTGGACCGTGATGTCCTCATACAACTACCTGAACGGTGTCTACACTTCGGAAAACAAGGAGTTGCAGACAACGATGTTGCGCGACGAATGGGGCTTCAAGGGCATGGTGATGACCGACTGGTTTGGCGGCAAGGATGCCGTGGCACAGATGGTGGCAGGCAACGACATGTTGCAGCCCGGTCTGCCCAAGCAGTACGAAGCCATCGTGAAGGGTGTGCAGGACGGAGCGTTGGACGAAGCCATCCTCAATCAGAATGTGAAGCGTATTCTGGAGATGATTCTCCAGACTCCCCACTTCAAGGGATATAAATACTCCAACAAGCCTGATTTGAAGGCGCATGCTGCCGTAACCCGCCAGTCGGCAACGGAAGGTATGGTATTGCTGAAGAACGATAACGGTGCTCTGCCGCTGGCTGCCGACGTGAAGAACGTGGCACTCTTCGGTTGCACTTCCTATGACTTCATTGCCGGAGGTACAGGCTCGGGCAACGTGAACCGCGCTTATACCGTTTCGCTATTGGACGGCTTGAAGAATGCCGGCTATGTGGTGGATGAAGCGCTGAAGAATAGCTATGAAGCTTACCTGAAAGCAGAGAAAGAACGTCTGGCCAAAGATAAGAAAGAGTGGTTTATGCCCGACGAGCGTCCTGCTGAGATGGCTGTGTCCGCACAAGTTATCCGCGAGCAGGTTGCCAAGGCCGATGTGGCACTGGTGACGCTGGGACGTACCTCCGGTGAGTTTCTCGACCGTATGGTAGCCGACTTCAACCTCACCAAAGAGGAGCAGAGCATGTTGAAAGCAGTGTCCGATGCTTTCCACGCTGCCGGAAAGAAGGTAGTGGTGGTACTTAATATCGGTGGTGTGATTGAAACTGCTTCTTGGAAGTCTGTTCCCGATGCCATCCTTTGTGCATGGCAGGCAGGCCAGGAGGGAGGAAACAGTGTGGCTGACGTGCTGAGTGGCAAGGCTTCTCCTTCGGGCAAGCTGACAATGACTTTCCCGGTGAAGTTTGAAGATGCCGCTTCTTCCGCCAACTTCCCGATAGACATGCGTGTGAGCACCGACCTCGTGAACAAGGACGGGAAGAAGAACGACGTGAAGGATGTGGATTATACCAATTATGAGGAGGATATCTACGTGGGTTACCGTTACTTCGATACCTTCGGCAAGCAGGTTTCCTATCCTTTCGGTTACGGTCTTTCCTATACTACTTTTGCTTACGACAAGGCTGCTGTCAAGTCAGACAACGGCGTCTATACCGTATCTGTAGAGGTGAAGAACACCGGTAAGGTAGCAGGTAAGGAAGTGGTTCAGCTTTATGTATCCGCTCCCGATGCTGCAGACGCCAACAAACCCGAAAAGGAACTGAAAGCTTTTGCCAAGACCAAGGAACTGAAACCGGGTGAAGCTACTGTGGTGACGCTGAAAGTGAATGCTGCCGACCTGGCTTCCTATGATGAGGCTGCATCGGCATGGGTGGTAACTCCCGGAAACTACAAGTTCCTCGTTGGGGCTTCCTCACGCGACATCAAGGCTACGCTGGAGGCTGAAGTAGCTGCCGCAACGCAGAAGACGAACGACATCCTGAAACTTCAGGAACCGATGAACCTCTTGAAGAGATGAGAGTAGGATTGTCTGAAAAGATAACAAATCATACCCTAAAAAACATCCTGTTGTACCCTTTGGTATGGCAGGATGTTCTTATCTTTGTGCCTCGTATAAACAGATAGTGCAACTATTATAAACCAATATCACAACCATGAATAAAAAGTTAATCTTATCTTTAGCCCTATCAGGGTTAGTACTTACTGCTACGGCGCAGACCACTGTTGCGCCTGCCATTCCAAGAGACGAGAAAATAGAACAGCAGATTGAGACTTTGCTGAAGAAGATGACGCTTGACGAGAAAGTCGGTCAGATGTGCGAACTCACTATCGACCTCCTGCAGAAACGCGCCAATCCCTTTGCCGGCCTCGACCCGAAGAACATCACGGTGAAGGACCTGCAAAAAATCATCAAGAGATACAAGCTTGAAAAGGAATTCAAGCTGGGCAAGGAGATGCCTTCGCAGGATGTGATGATGAAGCTCTATATGCGTATCCAAGGCATTGAGAATGCCAAGGGCTTCCAGTTGGACGAGGCGATGCTCGACTCTGTCATCGGAAAATACAAAGTAGGCTCCATCTTGAACGTGCCCAACGGTGTGGCACAGAGCGTGGAGAAGTGGCAGGAAATCATCAAACGCATTCAGGAGAAATCCATGGAGGTGATGGGTATTCCTTGTGTGTACGGTGTAGACCAGATACACGGAACTACCTATACGCTGGGCGGTACTTTCTTTCCGCAAGGCGTCAATATGGGAGCTACCTTCAATCGTGAACTGACACGTGAGGGTGCACGTATCTCTGCCTACGAAACAAAGGCGGGAAGCATCCCCTGGACGTATGCCCCGGTGACCGACCTCGGACGTGACCCGCGCTGGCCGCGTATGTGGGAAAACTATGGTGAAGACGCCTACGTCAATGCCGAAATGGGACGTGAAGCCGTTATCGGTTTCCAGGGAGAGAACCCCAACCTGATTGGCGGGAACAACGTTGCCGCTTGTATGAAGCACTATATGGGTTATGGTGTCCCCGTTTCCGGTAAGGACCGTACGCCGTCTTCCATCACCGAGCAGGATATGCGTGAGAAGCATTTCGCTCCTTATCTGGAAATGGTGAAGGCAGGTGCCCTCTCCGTGATGGTGAACTCCGCCATGAACAACGGCCTGCCTTTCCATGCCAACTATGAGCTGCTGACCAAGTGGCTGAAAGAAGACCTCAACTGGGACGGTATGATCGTGACCGACTGGGCGGACATCAACAACCTTTATAGCCGCGACCACATTGCCAAGGACAAGAAGGAAGCCATCAAGCTCGCCATCAATGCCGGTATCGACATGTCTATGGACCCGTACGACTGGAAGTTCTGTACACTCTTGAAGGAACTGGTGGAAGAAGGTGAAGTCCCCATGAGCCGTATAGACGATGCTGTACGTCGTGTGCTGCGTTTGAAGTACCGTCTCAACCTATTTGAAAAGCCCTATTATGACTTGAAAGACTTCCCGTTGTTCGGTAGTGCGGAACATGCCGCTGCTGCATTGCAGGCTGCCGAAGAGTCTTTGGTACTCCTGAAGAATACAGACGGTATATTGCCGTTGGCAAAAGGCAAGAAACTGCTGGTTACCGGCCCGAATGCCAACTCCATGCGTTGCCTCAATGGCGGCTGGTCTTATTCATGGCAGGGCGACAAGGCCGACGAGCATGCAGGTCAATATAATACCATTCTCGAGGCTTTCACCAATAAATTCGGTGCGGACAATATCATCTACGAAGCCGGTGTCACTTATAAGCAAGGTGGCAACTGGTGGGAAGAAAACACTCCGGAGATAGAGAAAGCTGTAGCAGCTGCTGCCGGTGCCGACTACATCGTTGCCTGCATCGGTGAGAACTCTTACTGCGAGACTCCGGGTAACCTGACGAACCTCTTCCTCTCCCAGAACCAGCTCGATTTGGTGAAGGCTCTTGCCAAGACCGGGAAGCCCATCATTCTGGTGTTGAACGAAGGCCGTCCTCGCCTGATTGCTGACATCGAGCCTTTGGCTAAGGCTGTTGTCAATACTATGCTTCCGGGCAACTACGGCGGCGATGCGTTGGCAAACCTCATTGCCGGTGACGCCAACTTCAGCGGAAAGATGCCTTTCACTTATCCGAAGGAAATCAACTCTCTGATTACGTACGACTACAAACCGTGCGAACACATCGGCAAGCAGATGGAAGGTGCTTATAACTACGATGCGCAAGTATCTGTACAGTGGGCGTTCGGTTATGGATTGAGTTATACTACTTTTGCATACAGTAACCTCAAGGTGGATAAGTCGGACTTTACCGCTGATGATGTGCTTACTTTCACTGTAGATGTGAAGAATACCGGTGACCGTGTCGGCAAGGAGAGCGTGCTGCTCTTCAGCAGCGACCTCGTTGCCTCCCTTACTCCCGATACCCGCCGTCTTCGCGCTTTCGAAAAGGTGGAACTGAAACCGGGCGAGACAAAGACCGTGACACTGAAACTGAAAGGCTCCGACCTTGCTTTTGTAGGCTATGACGGCAAGTGGATTTTGGAGAAAGGTGACTTCCGCATCCAGACGGGTGACCAAACGGTGAACGTGGTTTGTACGGATACCAAGAAGTGGGAGACTCCGAATAAGTGATACGACAAGGTCTTTTAGACCTTTAGAACCATAGTAAAAGGGCCGATAGCATGAAACAAGCTATCGGCCTTTTATTTTTCCGCGTTGTCTTTCAACAGTATCTTCTTTCCGCTTGTACCTCCTTACTTCTTTTCCTGAAGCAATAGAGATTATACGCATGAGATGTACATCTCATGTTGTTCGAGATGCGCATCTCGTTGTGCTTGACATGTGCATCTCATGCAGTATGGAACGTGATAATTCATTTCATAAAGTATAAGCTTCTGTCTCATAAGATTATATGTTTTACCCCTTATCTTGAAGTGTTGAAAGGGTGTGTTTGTAATATAATTCCCGTTTGAACCGTTAAATCAATCTTTTTTTCTCTAATATTTTGTAGTCGAACAGATTATTTATATCTTTGCAAGCGAAAACGGATGAAAGGTGGAGGGGCGATTAAGCTCCTCTTTTTTGTTCCTAATGGTTAATCTATGATAGAAAAGAAAAC
>ERZ1504258.131-NODE-131-length-22181-cov-4.971979_pt1 | contig 22181 bp, 18 predicted proteins | sample MGYA00575508_ERZ1504258 | MGnify/ENA primary metagenome ERZ1504258 (study PRJEB39906, sample SAMEA3182112) | gut metagenome | biome: human; feature: gut; material: Stool; isolation source: human stools | place: Canada | collected 2013-05-06 ... | reverse complement strand
GTGGCGCCCTGAGCGCGAAGCGCGAGGAAGTGCCCTTGGGGTGCAATCTCGCAGTTCCCGGCTGCATCGTGGGAAAGTTACCGGCGAAATCGCAACTGCCTTCCCGAGATTGCCACGTCGCTTCGCTCCTCGCAATGACACGTCAGGCGGGTACTGTGGTGCACCAGCGCCCTCCAGCGGTTTAATACCCCTTTGCAAGGCGCTCAATGAGCGCCGCTACAGACGCAATTGGTTGGTACGTTTTTGTCGGAAACCTGTGCGAATCGGCGGCATTGCGCCGGGAGCGGCATGCCGCTCCCCTACAACGCACGACCGGAGGTCGTCGTATTATTCATTATTCATTCTTCAGTATTCATTATTTCATCCATCCCCCTGCGGGGGATGGCAAACCATATGACAAAACGTCCGGAAATTCCCTGCCTTTCGTGCAAATTTCCCCAGAGCCGCCGGATTTGTCATTGACAACAGGGGCTTTTATTGATAAAATCATATCGGAAAACAAGGGCGCAGTATGCCCCTTGCAGCAGGCTCGTCAGCCTGCAAAAAATCTTTTTGTGACCCACGATCCCAACACCCGAGATCAATACAGGAGGACTACCCAATGGATCAAGAACGCTTCGTTACCATAGAGGAGATGGAGGCCGCCACCGCTTCCCTGCTGGAAAACGGCAAGAAGGTCGGCGCCGACAGCTGGCAGCAGCGCGTCAAGAATCAGACGCCGCACTGCGGCTTCGGTGAGGCCGGCACCTGCTGCCGCATCTGCGCTATGGGCCCCTGCCGTATCACGCCGAAGAGCCCGCGCGGCATCTGCGGCTGCGACGTGCACGGCATCGTCGGCAGAAACTTCCTGAAGTTCACCGCCGGCGGCGCTGCCACCCACTCTGATCATGGCCGTGAGATCATGCACACCCTGCATCAGACGAAGGAAGGCGGCAACTATCAGGTCAAGGACCCCGAGAAGCTCATCCGCATCGCGCATGAGTGGGGCGTCGAGACCGAAGGCAAGGACATCTATGAGCTGGCGCACGAGATGGCCGAGATCGGCCTGATGGAATACGGCAAGCCCTTCGGCGTGCAGCGCTTCCTGAAGCGCGCTCCGGAGCACACGCAGGAGCTGTGGCACAAGGCGGAGATCGAGCCGCGCGCCATCGACCGCGAGGTCGCGACCGCTCTGCATATGACCCATATGGGCTGCTCCTCCCTGCCCGAAGCCCTGATCCGCCAGTCCCTCCGCAGCGGCCTGTCCGACGGCTGGGGCGGCTCCATGATGGGCACCGAATTCTCCGACGTCATGTTTGGCACGCCGAAGCCCGTGGACACTACGGCCAACATCGGCGTTATGGAGAAGGATATGGTCAACATCGTCGTCCACGGCCACGATCCTTCCCTGTCCGAGATGATCGTCTACTATGCCAATGATCCCGAAATGATCGCGCTTGCCAAGAGCGTCGGCGCGAAGGGCATCAACATCTGCGGTGTCTGCTGCACCGCGAACGAGGTCGCCATGCGCCACGGCATCCCGATGGCCGGCAACTTCCTGACGCAGGAGAACGTTGTCCTTACGGGCGCATGCGAAGCCATCGTCGTCGATGTGCAGTGCATCTTCCCGGCCCTCGGCCCGCTCTCGAAGTGCTTCCATACAAAGTTCGTCACCACCTCCCCCATCGCCCGCATGCCGGACTCCGAGTTCATCCGCTTCTCCGCCGACAACGCCGGTGAGAACGCCAAGTCCATTGTGAAGATGGCCGTTGAGAACTTCACGAACCGCAAGACCGATCTGGTCAACATTCCGAATCAGGTCTCCCACGCCCGCGTCGGCTATTCCCTCGAAGCCATCGTCAAGGTCCTCGACGGCGTTGCCAACAGCCAGGTCGACACCTTCGGTACCACGAAGCCCCTGCTCGAGTGCGTCACCTCCGGCGTTCTCCGCGGCGCTGTCGCCATGGTCGGCTGCAACAATCCGAAGGTCCGCCCCGACTATGCCCACATCGAGCTCATGAAGAAGCTCCTCGCCAACGATATCATCCTCATCGTCTCCGGCTGCTCCGCGCAGGCCGCCGCCAAGGCCGGCCTCATGGACCCGGTGCACGCCAAGGAGCTCTGCGGCGCCGGCCTGAAGCGCGTGTGCGAGCTGGCCAACATCCCGCCCGTGCTGCACATGGGCTCCTGCGTTGATATCTCCCGTATGATGATCCTGGCCTCCGAGCTGTCGAAGGACTCCGGCCTGAACATCTCCCAGCTTCCCGTCGTGGGCTGCGCCCCGGAGTGGATGAGCGAGAAGGCCGTCTCCATCGGCAACTACGTCGTGGCCACCGGCATTGACACCTTCCTCGGCGTTGACCCGTACGTCAAGGGCTCCAGCGAGATCTGCGACCTGCTGACCGGCGAGCACGGCGTGAAGGATTGGGTCGAGGCCAACTACACCGTGGAAACTGACATCGAGAAGCTCGGCGATCTCATGATCGAGCGCATCGAGCAGAAGCGCGCTGCGCTGGGCATCTGAGTATGAAGCTCGCGATCACCGGCAAGGGCGGCGTCGGCAAAACGACGCTCGCCTCCACGCTGGCGCGGCTTTACGCCGACGAGGGCCGCCCCGTGCTGGCTGCGGACGTCGATCCGGACGCCAACCTGGGCCTTGCGCTTGGCATGAGCCAGGAGGAGGTCGATTCCATCGTCCCCATCTCCAAAATGCGCACGCTCGTCGAGGAGCGCACCGGCGCGAACGAGGCCAATAAATTCTTCAAGCTCAACCCCTTCGTTTCCGATATCCCCGAAAAATACGCCCACGAGATCAACGGCGTGAAGCTGCTCGTCATGGGCACGGTCGACGTCGGCGGCAGCGGCTGTGTGTGCCCGGAGCATGTGATGCTCAAGGCCCTGCTCAGCGCGCTGACCTACCGCAAGGACGACGTCGTCATCATGGATATGGAGGCAGGGCTGGAGCACCTTGGCCGCGGCACGGCAGCCAACATGGACCAGTTCCTCGTTGTGGTGGAGCCGGGCGCACGCAGCGTCCAGACCTACGGAAACGTCAAGCGTCTTGCCGCCGATCTCGGCGTGAAGCGCGTGCGCGTCGTGGCCAACAAGGTGCGCGACGAGCGCGACGAGGCGTATGTCCGCAGCGTCATCCCCGCAGAGGACTTCCTCGGCTGCATCCACTACAATCCGGAGATCATGGACGCTGACCGCAACGGAAAGTCCCCGTACGATTTCAGCCGCACGGCTATGGAAGAGATTCGGAACATCAAGGCCATCCTGGATCGGGATGAAAAATAGGAGGAAAATCCCAGTGACTTTATTTGAACGTGTATTCGGCGGCAACGATGCCGTTTACGGCCTGACCGAGGCCGCCATTGACAATGCCATCGCCCAGTACGGCGAAGGCCAGGCCGTGTCCTTCCCCGACACTGCCTACTCCCTGCCCTGCTACTACGCCGTCACCGGCTCGAAGGTCGGCACCCTCGGCGAGCTGAAGCAGGCTCTCGGCGTCGTCAAGACGCTCATGACCCGCAATCCCCGCCTGAACGATGCCTTCATGTCCGGCGTAGCCACCGCGCTGTGCGCCGAGTTCATCGAGGTCCTGAAGTACCTCAACGGCGCCACGCCCTATGAGCTGCCGTGCTACGGCCACCTGTCCGACGCCGTCATTCGTAACCTCGGCGTGCCGCTGGTCACGGGCGACATCCCCGGCGTTGCCGTTATCCTCGGCTCCGCTCCCTCTGCCGATGAGGCCGTCGCGCTCGTGAAGAGCTACCAGAGCCAGGGCATCCTCGTCACCCTCGTGGGCGGCGTCATCGACCAGCTCGAGGAGAAGGGCTACAAGACCGGCGACAATGTCCGCGTCATCCCGCTCGGCAAGGACGTCACCGCCGTCATCCATGTCGTCTCCGTCGCGCTGCGCGCGGCCCTGATCTTCGGCAACATCACCCCGGGCGACGCAGGCAGCCTGATGAAGTACACGATGGAGCGCGTTCCCGCGTTCGTCAACGCCTTCAAGCCCCTGGACGACGTCATCGTCGCCTGCGGCGCTGGCGCCATTGCCCTCGGCTTCCCGGTCGTTACGAACGAGACCGAGAACATCTACCGCGTCCCGAAGAGCCTCATCGTGCAGGAGGACGTCAGCAAGTTCAACGCCACCTCTCTCGAGGCGCGCGACATCAAGATCAAGATCACCACGATCGACATTCCTGTCTCCTTCGCTTCCGCGTTCGAAGGCGAGATCATCCGCAAGGGCGACATGCAGGTCGAGGTCGACGGCTCCCGCAAGGACTGCTTCGAGCTGGTCACCACGAGAGACGCCGCCGAGATCGAGGACCACAAGATCACGGTCGACGGCCCCGAGCTCGACGAGATCCCCGTCGGCTCCAAGATTTCCCTGTCCTACATCGTCGAGGTCGCGGGCAAGAACATGCAGTCCGACTTCGAGTCCGTTATGGAGCGCAAGATTCACTCCTTCCTCAACTGCATCGAGGGCGTTATGCACACCGGCCAGCGCGATATGATCCGTATCCGCGTTTCGAAGGCCGACTTTGAGGCGGGCTTCCGCTTCCGCCACATCGGCGAGGTCCTCTACGCCAAGATCAAGAGCGAGTTCGACACCGTCGTCGACAAGTGCCAGGTCAAGATCGTCGTGGACGAGGCGAAGAACAAGGAGCTGCGCGCGATGGCCAATGAGGTCTTCAACCGCCGCGACGACCGTCTGCGCAGCATGACGGACGAGTCCGTGCCCGTGTTCTACACCTGCATCATGTGCCAGGCCTTCTCCCCGAGCCATGTCTGCATCGTCACCCCGGAGCGCCTCGGCCTCTGCGGCGCCGTTTCCTGGCTGGACGCCAAGGCAACGAACGAGCTCGACCCGCAGGGTCCCTGCCAGATCGTGCCGAAGGAGCACTGCATCGACGAGCGTCTCGGCCGCTACGAGGACGTAGACGAGGCCGTCCAGAAGTACTCGCACGGCGCGCTCGAGCACGTCACGCTGTACTCCCTGTTCCAGGATCCGATGACGTCCTGCGGCTGCTTCGAATGCATCTGCGGCGTCGAGCCGGTCAGCATGGGCGTTGTCATCACGATGCGTGAGTACGCCGGCATGACCCCGCTGGGCATGACGTTCTCCGAGATGGCCTCCATGACGGGCGGCGGCGTGCAGACGCCGGGCTTTATGGGCCATGGCAAGCACTTCATCGCCTCCAAGAAGTTCATCGCTGCCGAAGGCGGCCTCGGCCGTATCGTCTGGCTGCCGAAGGAGCTCAAGGAGCAGATGCGTGACAAGCTGAACGAGGCTGCCAAGGAGCTCTACGATGTGGATAACTTCGCCGACATGATCGCCGACGAGACCATCTGCACCGAGGACCCCGAGGAGCTGCTGAACTACCTGACCGAGGTCGGCCACCCCGTCCTCTCCATGGAACCGTTCGATATGTAAGAGACCCGATCGGGGATGCCGGATTTTCCGGCATCCCCGATTTTTTGCATTTTGAGGGGCCATCGACGGCACGTTGTAGGGGAGCGGCATGCCGCTCCCGGCTGCGCACCTGCACAACAAACAGGCTATCGTTAAAATGGTAAAAGCCAAAGGTTTGTCATTGCGAGGGCGCTTTGCGCCCGTGGCAATCTCGGGAAGGCAGTTACGTTTTCGCCGACAGCTTCCCCACGATCCGGCCGGGTATTGCGAGATTGCCACGTCGGCCTGTGGCCTCCTCGCAATGACAAACTTGAAGGCCTCACGCCGCAGAATGCGTGCCGCAAAGATTGCCAGCATGCAAGGCGCTCGCTCCCCGTAAAGGGGACGCCGCATCCGTAAGGCGGCAAAGCCGCCAACGGCTGCGCAGTGAGCGCCGCTACAGACGCAATTGGTTTTTACCATTTTATCGATAGCCAATACGAATCGTCAGCGTGTCGCCGGGAGGGGCATGCCCCTCCCCTACAAACATGAATAACATTTTCGCGCAAAAAGCCGCTGCGGCAGAACCGCAGCGGCTCGTTCTGTTTTCTTACGCCTCGCCGGGGCGGGGGAAGGTGACGGTGACGGTCGTACCGGCCCCGAGGGTGCTCTCCAGCGCGACGCGGGCGTGGTGATAGGCCGCAGCGTGCTTCACGATGGACAGGCCGAGGCCCGTGCCGCCGATGGCACGCGAATGGCTCTTATCCACGCGGTAGAAGCGCTCGAACACGCGGTCCTGCTCCGCCGCCGGGATGCCGATGCCGGTATCCGCCACGCGGAGGACCGGCTGGCCGTTCTCCTCCGCCGTGCTGACGGTCACGCTGCCGCCCTTGCGGTTATACTTGATGGCATTGTCGCAGAGATTGTAGATCAGCTCGTCCACGATCTGCGCAATGCCGTGCACGCGGCAGGGCTTCAGCTCCGTGCGGAGCGTGACGTCGTGCTGTGCGGCCGCATCCTGCAGACGGGAGACGACGCTTGCGGCCATGCCGTCGAGGCGCAGGTCCGTCTTCTCGCTGCCCACGCTGCCCTCGTCGAGCTGGGACAGGCGGATGATATCGCCGACCAGAGCGATGAGGCGCTGGGCCTCGGTGTAGATGTTCCCGGCGAAGTGCTGCACGTCCTGCGGCTTTGCGATGCCGTCGCGGATGAGCTCGGCAAAGCCGGAGATGGACGTCAGCGGCGTGCGCAGCTCGTGGGAGACGTTCGCCGTGAATTCGCGGCGGAGCTGCTCGCGATTCTCGCGCTCCGTCACGTCCAGCAGCACGAGCACCGCGCCCGCAAGGCGGCCGTCCTCCATAGCCGGGTTGGCCATGAGCTGGTAGATGCGGCCGTCGAGCGTCAGGGTGCGCAGGTCGTGCTCGCCCGACAGAGCGCGCTGCACGGCCTCCCGGAAGTCCTCGCTGCGGTTCACGGCCAGCACGGACTGCTTTTCGACATTTTCGATCTGCAGCAGGCGGCGCGCGCTCGGATTGCAGAACAGCAGGTTCGTCCGGGCGTCGACGATGAGCAGGCCTTCGTTCATGTGCTCCGTGATGGCGGTGAACTCCGTCTGGCGGCGGCGCAGCTCGTCCATCTGCGCGGCGATCTGCCGGTTCTGGGCGGAAATTTTCTCCAGCAGGGGGGAAAGCTCGTCATAGGCCTCCGCCTGCTCCGGATGCTCCAGGTCGAGGGCATTCAGCGGGCGGACGATGCGCTTCGACAGACGATAGGACAGCAGCCACGCCAGCGCAATGGCGACAAGCACGGCCGCAACGGCCGGGCGCAGCATGCGCACCAGGATGCCGAGCACGGAATCACGCGTTCCGGCCAGCCGGAGCACCGTGCCGTCCTGTAGGCGGCAGGCATAGTAGAACGTCTTCTGGGACAGCGTCGCGGAATAGCGCTCGCTCTCACCCGCGCCGTAGCGCAGGGCGTCAGCCACCTCGGTGCGCGCGGCATGGTTCTCCATCTGCGCGGGGGCGGCCTCGTTGTCATAGCGGACGGTGCCGTCGGCGCCGATCCAGGTGATGCGGATCGGTGAGATCTTATCCTGCTCCAGCGAGCGCAGGTAGTCCTCCTCCGCAAGGCCGCCGTTGATGGCATGGGCCATGGAGAGGGCCTCGCTCTTCAGCTCCGAGCGGTACTGCACGGCATAGTCGTTATAAAACACGACGGACAGCAGCGCCACGCTCAGCAGGAGCACGACAAGGGCCACCAGAAAAATGGACCGGAAAATTCGTTTTGTCATACCGCAGTCTCCCGCAGGCGGTAGCCCACACCGCGGACCGTCTCGATCTGGCCGCCCGCTGCGCCGAGCTTCAGGCGCAGGGAGCGGATATGGACGTCCACGGTGCGGCTCTCGCCGTCAAATTCATAGCCCCAGATGCTGGAAAGCAGCCGGTCGCGTGTAAAGACCTGCATCGGATGCTCGAGCATCAGGTGCAGCAGCTCGTATTCCTTCAGCGTGAGCGTCAGCTCCTCGCCGCAGGCGCGCATGGTGTGCGTGGTGGTGTCGCACTCGATGTCCCCACAGCGCAGCGTCTCGCGGCGCTCGCGGCCGAACTCCGCCCGGCGCAGCAGAGCGCGCACGCGGGAGATCAGCTCCATCATGCCGAACGGCTTTGTAAGATAATCATCCGCGCCGCCGTCCAGCCCGATGACCTTGTCATATTCGCTGCTGCGCGCAGTGAGCATCATGACGGGCAGGTGCTCCGTGCGCGGGCTGGCGCGCAGCCGGCGCAGGATGGAAAGCCCGTCCTCCTCCGGCAGCATGATGTCCAGGATCAGCAGCTCCGGCAAGGCGCGCTCCATGGCGTCATAAAACTCCGAGGGCGCGGCGAAGCCCGTGGCCTCCAGCCCGGTGCTGCAGAGCGTGTAGACGACAAGCTCACGAATGGCGCTGTCGTCCTCCAGCAAATAGATCATAAAAAGTTCCCCTTACTCTCCGGCATGTGCGCCGGTGATGGAATATTCGACCCACTCTGCCACATTCACGGCATGGTCGCCGATGCGCTCGAGATACTTTGCGATCATCAAAAGATCGAGGCACTCGCCGCTCAGGTCCGGGTGCTCGGTGATCTGACCGACCAGCTCGTTTTTCACGGTGTCGAACAGGCCGTCGACGATGTCGTCCTCCTTCTGAACGGCACGGGCCTTGCCGAGATCCTTGCGGACGAAGGAGTCGACGCTGTCCGTGACCATGCGGCTGGCGGCGCGGGCCATTTCATAGATGTGCGTGCCCGACTTGAGCTGCTCATCCTCGATGTAGCCGGTGATGCCCGCGATGTCCGAGGCCTGGTCGCCGATGCGCTCCAGATCGGAGATCATTTTCAGCGCGGAGGAGATCGTGCGCAGGTCGCGCGCAACGGGCTGCTGCTGCAGCAGGAGCTTCATGCACAGGCTCTCGATCTCGCGCTCCTTGTGGTCGATCTCGCGCTCGAGGGCCGCGGCCTTCTCCGCGCTCTTTTTGTCTGCTTCGTTTTTCAGCGTGTGCATGGAGGCGGAGATCGCATCCTCGCACAGCGCACCCATTTCAATGAGCTTTCGATTGAGCAGCTCCAGCTGCTCGTCAAACCGGATCCGCATCAGCCAAACCTCCCCGTGATGTAATCTTCGGTGCGACGGTCCTGCGGCATGGAGAAGATCTTCTCCGTCGGGCCGAATTCGACCATATCGCCCAGCAGGAAAAACGCCGTTTTGTCCGAGATGCGGGCGGCCTGCTGCATATTGTGCGTGACCATAACAATAGTATAATCCTTTTTCAGCTCCATGGCAAGCTCTTCGATGCGCGAAGTGGAGATCGGGTCAAGAGCGCTCGTCGGCTCGTCCATCAGCAGGACCTCCGGCTCGACCGCAAGAGCGCGCGCGATGCACAGGCGCTGCTGCTGGCCGCCGGACATGCCGAGGGCGCTCTTTTTCAGGCGGTCCTTGACCTCGTCCCAGATGGCGGCGCCGCGCAGCGATTTTTCGACGATCTCGTCGAGCTTCACGCGGGAGCGGATGCCGTGGGTGCGCGGGCCATAGGCCACGTTGTCATAAATGCTCATGGGGAAGGGATTCGGCTTCTGGAAGACCATGCCGACGCGCTTGCGCAGCAGGTTCACGTCCATTTTGCGGGAAAAAATATCCTCGCCGTCCAGCGTGACGGTGCCCTCGATGCGGCAGCCCTCTACGAGGTCGTTCATGCGGTTGAGGGACTTGAGCAGCGTCGACTTGCCGCAGCCGGACGGGCCGATGAAGGCCGTGATCTCATTGGCAGGCAGGCGGAGGTTGATGTCCTTCAGCGCCTGAAAGCTGCCGTACCAGAGATTGAGGTGCTCGATTACGATCTTATCCTGTTCCATATGGGAACTCCTTCCTGTTGCGCTCACTGCGTGCGCCGGGCAATTCGCTTTGCCGCGGCGCCGGACAGCGCGTTGATGCCGATGACCATGACCAGCAGCACAACGGCCGTGGCATAGGCCTCGCTGCGGTGCAGGCCCTCGTTGAGCAGGCAGTACATGTGCACCGCCAGCGTGCGGCCGGATTCCATGACACCGCCCGCGACGCCGCTGAACGTACCTGCCGTAAAGATGAGGGCGGCCGTCTCGCCGACGATGCGGCCGATGGCCAGAATGATGCCGGAGAAGATGCCGGGCACGGCGGACGGCAGCACGATGCGGAACACCGTGCGCAGCTTGCCAGCGCCGAGGCCGAAGCTGCCCTCGCGGAACGAATCGGGCACGGCCTTCAGGGCCTCCTCCGTCGTGCGGAGAATCGTCGGCAGGACCATGATGGCCAGCGTGAGCGCGCCTGCCAGCATGGATTTGTCCATGTTCAGGGCGATGACGAACATCAGGTAGCCGAACAGGCCGTAGACGATGGACGGGATGCCCGAGAGGGTCTCTGCCGTAAGGCGGACGACCTTGACGAGCTTATTGCCGCGCTTGGCATACTCCACGAGGTAGATGGCAGCGCCGATGCCGAACGGAACGGACAGCAGCAGAGACAGCACGACCATGAGGAGCGTATTGATGATAGCGGGCGTCATGGAGCAGTTGTCCGACGTATAATGCCAGGCAAACAGGCTCGGCTTCAGGTTTGGCACGCCCATGATGAGGATATAGGCCAGCAGCGCGACGAGAATGGCGAAGGTGATCACGGCAGAGGCCGTGACGGCGATGCGCTGGACAAGCGACATCGGATGGCGGCGGTAGGACGCGCGGCTCGTGCGCCCGGCGCTCGGTTTCGAACGTTCCGTTTTTTTCATGTTGCGTCAGCCTTTCGTTTCACGGCGGAGAAGCACAGATTGATGAGCAGGATGAACACGAACAGCACCACGCCGCAGGCGATGAGGGCCTCGCGGTGCAGGTCCGTGGCGTAGCCCATCTCCAGCACGATATTGGCCGTCAGGGTGCGCACGCCGCTGAGCAGGCTCTTGGGCAGGATGGGCTGGTTGCCCGCGATCATCACGACGGCCATGGTCTCGCCGATGGCGCGGCCGACGCCGAGGATGATGCCCGCGAGGATGCCGGAGCGCGCGGCGGGGAACACGGCGGAGAACACGCTGCGCTCATGCGTTGCGCCCAGCGCGAGCGAGCCCTCGTAATAGCTCTCCGGCACGGCGCGCAGCGACGATTCCGAGACGCTGATGATGGTCGGCAGGATCATGATGCCGAGCATGATGGAGGCCGTGACGATGCTCTTGCCGCTGCCGAACATGGCCTGCAGGGCCGGGACGAGCACGACAAGGCCGAAGAAGCCATAGACGATGGACGGGATGCCGGCCAGCAGATCGACGGCGGGCTTCAGCACGCTGTAGAGGCGCTTCGGGCAGAAGCGCGCCAGATACAGCGCGCACAGCAGGCCCAGCGGGACGCCGATGAGGATCGCGCCGCCCGTGACGAGGATGCTGGCGATGATCATGGGGAAGATGCCGTAGAGGTCCTGATTCGGCGCCCAGGTCATGCCGAACAGGAATTTGCCGAGGCCGATCTTATGCATGGTGGGGATGCCGTTGGCAAACAGGAAAATGCAGATGAGCGCCACGGCAAGGATGGAGATGCAGGCCGTCAGCAGGAAGACGACCTTCATGGTCCCTTCCCGAATGGCGTGGAGATTGTGTTTCATAGTTCCTCCTGAAAGAAGACAGGATCGTGGTAAAGTGGAAAATGCAGGGCTCTCAGATTGGTCATTGCGGGGAGGCCAACGGGCCGACGCGGCAATTGCTTGCAGTTGGCACAGAGTACCGTCAAAATGGTGCGCACCGATTGCGTCTGTAGCGGCGCTCCCTGAGCGCCATGGAGGCCACTGGTTCGGTGGCACAAATTCATTGCCACAATGCCCCCAAGTTTGTCATTCCGAGGAGCGAAGCGACGTGGGAATCTCGCGGTATAATGGTGGATAACAGGAAAGCCATCGGCGAAAACGCAACTGCCTGCACGAGATTGCCACGGCCCCTTTGGGGCCTCGCAATGACAAACCTGAAGGCCTGTACGCTCGATGAGGATGGCGGGCAACCTGCAACTGCCAAAGGCGCTCACTGAGCGCCGCTACAGACGCAATTGGTTTGTACGGTTTTATCGGCAGCCTGTACGAACTGCAACTGCCTGCACGAGATTGCCACGTCGGCTGCGCCTCCTCGCAATGACAAACCTTTGGTTTTCACCATTTTAACGATAGCCTGTCCGGGTCGGCAGCGTTGCGCCGGGCCCGGCTGTCCGCTCCCCTACAACGCGCATCGATGGCTGCCTGCGAAACGCGCAGGCAGCGGGAGCCGGGCTCCCGCTGTGCGTTACCTTTGGAATTCCTTACTTCACGGCGCTCCAGTCGGTGACTTCGCCGGTGAAGATCTGGCGGATCTGCTCAAGGCTCAGGTTATCGACGGTGCTGTCGTTGTTCACGACCACTGCGATGCCGTCCATGCAGATCGTGGTGACTTCCAGACCCTGCTCCTTCTCGCTGTCCTTGACTTCACGGGAGGCCATGCCGATGTCGCACAGGCCCTCAATGGCGGAGGTCATGCCGGTGGAGGAATCGGACTGCTGGACCTTGACGGTCACGCCGCTGTTGATGGCCATGTAGGCCTCGGCGAGCTTTTCCATGACCGGGGTGACGGAGGAGGAGCCTTCGACGACAACGGTGCCGGTCGGATTGCCGGAGGTGAAGGCACCGGTGGAGCCGGTGGAGACGCAGCCCTTATCGGTGATGACCTGCTGGCCCTCGTCGCTCTGGATGAAGGCGATGAAGTCCTTCGCAGCGTCGCTCAGGTCGCCCTTCGTGGCGATGTTGAACGGGCGGCAGATGGGGTAGGTGCCGTTCTTGACGTTGTCGGCCGTGGCCTCGACGCCGTCGACCTTCACGGCCTTGACGGTGTTGTCCAGAGAGCCGAGGGAGATGTAGCCGATGGCAGCCTTGTTGCCGGCGACGGTCTGCATGACGACTGCGGTGGAGCTGCTGATCTCGGCGGTGGTGACGGTCTTGTCGACCTTGTCGACCTCGACGCCGGTCAGCTCGACGAACGCGCCGCGGGTGCCGGAGCCTTCCTCACGGGAGATGACGGCGATGGCATCGCTGCCGCCGTTGCCGCCGCAGGCGGCGAAGCCCAGCGCCATGGCGCCGATGATGCTGATGGCAAGAATTGCTTTGAAGATCTTTTTCATAACTCAAAACTCCTTTTTGATTGTTTCCTTTGATTTCGGATCACGCGCTTATCATACCGGTTCGCTGTAAAGCCTGACACCGCGATGATGTTAAATCCATGTAAAATTCCCAACTTCTTTACAAAAAACACACTTGACTGCCGGCGCAAACTCCGCTACAATACCATCGTAACCGAATACCGACAGTTCGAGACCATCCTGTCGTAAAATAAAACTATGGACAGCTGCGCAGCGTCCATGCTGCGCCTTTTTTGTCCCGGAATGGAGATAACATGAAATCAAAACAGATCCGTATGATCACGCACGGCGCGATCCTGGCCGCGCTCTATGTGGCCCTGACCTACCTGCAGAACTGGCTGCTGCCCGGCACAACGTCGGCCGCCATTCAGTTCCGCGCGTCGGAGGCGCTGTGCATTTTTGCCCTGTTCACTCCGGCAGCCATCCCCGGCCTGACGGTCGGCTGTCTGCTGTTCAACATTTCCAACGCGGGTGCGCTGCCGCTGGACTGGCTCGTCGGTACCGGCGCGACGCTGCTGGCCACAACGTGCATGTATCTGCTGCGCCGCGCCACGCTCTGGAAGCTCCCGCTGCCCGCGCTGCTCATGCCCGCGGTCTGGAACGCCGTGCTCGTCGGCTGGGAGCTGACGTATTACATCGGCGAGATCCCGTTCTGGCTCAACGCGGTCTACGTTGCGGCCGGTGAGGCCGCCGTCCTGCTCGTGCTCGGCACGGCGCTGTATTTTGCCCTTGGCTCCCGCCGCCTGCAGGAGCGCCTGTTCCCGCAGGGCGTTTGAGAATATTCCCCGTCCGCCGCGTGTTCGGTTACCACGCCCCGGAGAGGCGCACTCCGCAAGGAAGTGCGCCTCCGTTATATTCGCCTGACGGCGAGTGAAATTGTCCTTCGGACAGTGATAGGATGCTTCGCATCGTGATATTGCCTGCGGCAGTTTCACCGGCGAATATAATATCACAAAAGCCGCGAGGCTTTTCTATCACTTTCCGAATAGGAAAATATCACTCCGGGCAAAGCCCGGAATATCACTTTTTTGTCCACAGGCGCAGCAAGCATCGGATTTTGTCAGCAAAAATCCGGTATCTGTCCGTTTTCAGATCGTACAGAAGGCAGCACAAATTTTGTACTGCCTTCTTTCTTATGAAACCTCTCAGGAGGGCATTTTTTGTCCGGCATGCCTCCGTTGGAGCGTTGTAGGGGCCCGGCTGTCCGCTCCCGGCGCGGTACTCACGACTGGTGCAGGCCATCGTTAAAATGGTGAACGCTTCCGAATTGTCATTGCGAGGCCCCGAAGGGGCCGTGGCAATCTCGGGAAGGCAGCTGCGATTTCGCCGATGGCTTTCCCACATTCCGATCGGGTACTGCGAGATTGCACCCCAAGGGCACTTCCTCGCGCTTCGCGCTCAGGGCGCCACGTCGGCCTTCGGCCTCCTCGCAATGACAAATTTGGAGGCATTACACGGTCGGCGATGCCGCCCAATAACCTGCAACTGCCGAAGGCGCTCACTGACCGCCGCTACAGACGCAATCGGTTTGTACGTTTTTATCGTCAGCCTGTTTCTTGCGCTGGTTCAGCGCCGGGCCCGGCTGTCCGCTCCCCTACATTTCCCTTTGCGGTGTCGAAAAATTCCCCCGGGGAGGGTTTTCATTCCAGCCGGAATGTGATATGATATGGTAGTAATGATTTAATCTCTGCAGCGAGGAATTCCGCCATGCATGAACCAAACGAATTCGGCGTGCCGACGCACGCGCATTCCCATACCGAAGCCCATTCCCACTCCCACCCGCACGTCCACGAGAGCAAGAAAAACGTCGTCAATCGTCTGGCCCGCGCCATCGGCCATCTGGAAAAGGTCAAGCGCATGGTCGAGGACGACTGTGACTGCGCCGAGGTGCTCGTCCAGATTGCGGCGGTACGCGCCGCCATCGAGAACGCCGGCAAGGTGATCCTGCAGGACCATATCCAGCACTGCATCGTCGACGCCGTGGAGGAGGGCGACGATCAGGCCATTGCCAGCCTGTGCGCCGCCATTGATAAATTCATGAAGTAAGAGGTTGCCCCATGACCGATTTGAACCACATCCGGAATTTTTCCATCGTCGCCCATATTGACCACGGCAAATCCACGCTGGCAGACCGCCTGCTCGAGGAGTGCAACACCGTGGACAAGCGCGAGATGGAGGACCAGATCCTCGACTCCATGGAGCTGGAGCGTGAGCGCGGCATCACCATCAAGGCCCGCGCCGTCAAGCTGACCTATCACGCCGACAACGGCGAGACCTATACCCTGAACCTCATCGACACGCCGGGCCATGTGGACTTCAACTACGAGGTCTCCCGGTCGCTGGCCGCCTGCGAGGGCGCCGTGCTCGTCGTGGATGCCTCGCAGGGCATCGAGGCCCAGACGCTGGCCAATACCTACCTTGCCATCGACGCCGGGCTGGAGGTCATCCCCGTGGTGAACAAGATCGACCTGCCGTCCGCCCGTCCGCTGGAGGTCAAGCACGAGATCGAGGACGTCATCGGCATCCCCGCCATGGAAGCGCCGGAAATTTCCGCCAAAAACGGCATCAACATCCACGCTGTGCTTGAGGACGTCGTGCGGAACATTCCCGCCCCGCAGGGCGACCGTGAGGCCCCCGTGCAGGCTCTGATCTTCGACAGCCAGTACGACTCCTACCGCGGCGTGATCGTCTATCTCCGCGTGAAGAACGGCGTGCTGCGCCCCGGCATGGACATCCGCATGATGGCCACGGGTGCGGAATACAAGATTGTCGAGGTCGGCTACCTGCACCCGAACGGCATGATCCCTGCCGATGCTCTCGGCGCGGGCGAGGTCGGCTATCTCACGGCCTCCATCAAGACCGTGGCGGACACCCGCGTCGGCGACACCGTCACCGGCGTGGAGGACCCCTGCAGCGAGCCGCTGCCCGGCTACAAGGCCGTGCAGCCCATGGTCTACTCCGGCGTCTACCCCGCCGACGGCAGCAAATACGGCGACCTGCGCGACGCGCTGGAGAAGCTGAAGCTCAACGACGCCTCCATGTCCTATACGCAGGAAAATTCCATCGCCCTCGGCTTCGGCTTCCGCTGCGGCTTTTTGGGCCTGCTGCACATGGAGATCATCATGGAGCGCCTGGAGCGCGAATACAACCTCGACCTCATCACGACCGCGCCGAACGTCGTCTACCGCATCACGAAGACGAGCGGCGAGACCATCGAGGTCTATACCCCGCTGAATTACCCCGACCCCGCCGAAATTCTGCAGTGCGAGGAGCCGTTCGTCCGCGCCAGCATCCTGACGCCGCCGGAATACGTCGGCAACATCATGGAGCTTTGCCAGCAGCGCCGCGGCGAATACCGCGACATGACCTACCTTGACGAGGGCCGCGTGGAGCTGCACTATTTCATGCCGCTCAACGAGATCATCTACGACTTCTTTGACGCGCTGAAGTCCCGCACGCGCGGCTACGGCTCGCTGGACTACGAGATGGACGGCTACCGTCCGTCGCGCCTTGTGAAGCTCGACATCCTGCTCAACGGCGAGATCGTCGACGCGCTGTCCTTCATCCTGTTTGCGGACAACGCCTACGCCCGCGCGCGCAAAATTTGCGAAAAGCTCAAGGAGAATATCCCGCGCCAGATGTTTGAAATTCCGGTGCAGGCGGCCGTCGGCGGCAAGATCATCGCCCGCGAGACCATCAAGGCCCTGCGCAAGGACGTGCTGGCCAAGTGCTACGGCGGCGACATCACCCGCAAGAAGAAGCTGCTTGAAAAGCAGAAGGAAGGCAAGAAGCGCATGCGCACGTTCGGCACGGTGTCCGTGCCCTCCGAGGCGTTTATGGCGGTTCTGAAAATGGACGAATGAAGCACATCACCATCTATACCGACGGGGCCTGCTCCGGCAACCCCGGCCCCGGCGGCTGGGGCGCGATTTTGGAGTGGAACGGCACGGAGAAGGAGCTTTCCGGCGGCGAGGCGCAGACGACGAACAACCGCATGGAGCTGACGGCCGTCATCTCCGCCCTGCGCGCACTGAAGGAGCCGTGCGAGGTGTCGCTCTACACCGACTCGAAATACGTCTGCGACGCCGTGCAGAAGCGCTGGGTCTATGGCTGGCGCGCGCGCGGCTGGATCAAGGCCGACAAAAAGCCCGCGCTGAACGTCGACCTGTGGCAGGAGCTGCTGCCCCTGCTCGAGACGCACCGCGTGAGCTGGAACTGGGTGAAGGGCCACGCCGACAACGCCAAAAACAACCGCTGCGACGAGCTTGCCGTGGCGCAGAGCCGGGCACACGCCCGCGCGTAACGGAGGGAGAACGCATGTTTTACGGAATTCTGGCCGCCCTTGCGGCCGTGATCGTCGGGCTGGACCAGTGGACGAAGTGGCTGACGGTGACGCACATTCCGAGCACGAACGGCTCGGCCGTCGTCAAGGCCATTCCGGGTTTTTTCCACATCACACACATCAAGAACACCGGCGCGGCGTGGTCGATGCTCGAGGGACAGACGTGGCTGTTCGTGCTGGTGACAGCGGCGTTTTTCGCCATTGTCGGCGTGCTGATCTGGAAAAAGGTCCTGCAGAAGAAATTTGAGCTCGTGTGCCTCGCGATGATCGCGGGCGGCGCGCTCGGCAACCTCATCGACCGCGTCGTCTCCGGCGCAGTGACGGACATGATCCGTCTGGAATTCGTCAATTTCCCCGTATTCAACGTGGCCGACTGCTTCGTAACAACGGGCTGCGCGCTGCTCATCGTGTATGTCCTGTTTTTCGACCGGCCGAAAAAAACGCCGCCCGAGCAGGACGGCAAGGCAGAATAAAGCGTCTCCGGGGCCCGCATGGGTCCCGGAGCTTTTTGTGCAAGATCGGCGGCGCCTTGTAGGGGGCGGCGTCCTCGACGCCCCGTGGGCAGCTGCGATTTTTTGGGTACTTCGCCGACCGCAAACGCCTTGTAGGGGAGGAGCATGCCCCTCCCGGCGCAACGGCTGCGATTCGTACAGGGCTTCGGCAAAACGGTGCGCACCGATTGCGTCTGTAGCGGCGCTTAGTAAGCGCCTTGTAGGGGACTATTCAACCGCGCAAGGGTGCTGGTGCACCTCGGCACTCCCCTGATGTGTCATTGCGAGGAGCGAAGCGACGTGGCAATCTCGCAGTACAATGGTGGATAACAGGAAAGCGATCAGCGAAATCGTAACTGCCTTCCCGAGATTGCACCCCAAGGGCACTTCCTCGCGCTTCGCGCTCAGGGCGCCACGTCGTCCTGCGGCCTCCTCGCAATGACACATCAGGGAGCATGGCGCTGAGAACGGTGCTTCCTATCGAATTAGCGGTACTTTTGCCGCTCCGCGGACGGCTCAGGCTGTCCTCGCCTCTACATTCTGCTGCATACAGAGCAATGCCGCCGGGCGTTTGCCCGGCGGCTGCCTTTAATATCCGTACTTTTTCCGCTTTGCCAGCAGGAAGACCGTCGTCACGAGCACGGCCATGGTTTCCGCAAACACGATGGAGAGCCAGATGCCGTCCAGCTCCAGCACGGGCGGCAGCAGGAGCACGGCCGCGATCTGGAACACGAGCGTCCGCAGAAACGAGATGAGTGCGGACGTCAGGCCGTCGTTCAGCGCCGTGAAGAACGACGAGCCAAGAATGGCTACGCCCGCGAGCAGGAACGAGAAGGAGTAGATCCGGAACGCGCGCACCGTCATGGCCAGCAGCGCCTCGTCGTAGCCGACGAAGATCTGCCCGAGCGGCCGCGCCAGCGCCTCGCCCGCCGCCAGCATCGCAATCGAGCTGCCGCCGATGAGCCGCAGGCTCTTGCGCAGCAGGCTGTGCAGCTCCGGCCGGTTCTGCGCGCCGAAGTGGAAGCTCACCACCGGCGACACGCCGACGGCGTAGCCGATGAAGCACGCGTGGAAGATCATGCTGACATACATCAGCACGCCGTAGGCCGCGATGCCGTTCTGCCCGCCGTAGCGCATGAGCTGCGCGTTATAGAGCATACCGACGAGAGACATGGAAATATTGCTCATCAGCTCCGACGAGCCGTTGCCGCAGATGCGGCCAAGCGCGCGCCCGTCAAAGCGGAAGCGCGTCAGATGCAGCTCGCTGCGGTTCCACTTTCCGAGGAAATAGAGGAGCGGCAGCAGCCCGCCGACGCACTGGCTCAGCGACGTGGCGACGGCCGCGCCCGCGATGCCCCAGCGGAACACGCCGACGAACAGCGCGTCGAGCACCATGTTCGTCACGCCCGCCGCCACGGTCACCGCGAGGCCGAGCTTCGGCTTGCCCGCCGTGGCAAACAGGCACTGAAATGCGAACTGCAGCACATAGGCCGGGTTCGCGATCAGGATGAGCCTGCCGTAGCGCACACAGTTCTCCAGCAGCTCGCCCTCCGCGCCGAGCAGCTCCGCCACGGGCCGCAGCAGCACGATGCCGAGCACACCGAGCGCCAGACCGGACAGGGCCGTCACGCAGATGACCATGGAAAACAGCCGGTCGGCGTGTTTTCTGTCGCCCTCGCCCATCGTCTTGCCGATGAGGGCGCTGCCGCCGGTGCCGAACAGGAAGCCGACGCAGCCGAGAATCATCAGATACGGCATGATGAAGTTCACGGCCGTGAATGCGGCCTTGCCCGCAAAATTCGAGACGAAAAAACCGTCCGTCACGCAGTAGATCGACGTAAAGATCATCATCACGATGGACGGCAGCGTCACGCGCAGCAGGCGGCGGTAGCCGAAGTGGCCGGAAAATGTGCTGTTCATTCCTGCCCCCCCAGCTCCGGCAGCTTGCAGCGGAATGCCTGCAGATAGCGCTCCATCAGCCCGAGATATTGCTGCACATCCTCTGCAGGCCATTCGTCAAAGATGCTGTTTTCCAGCCGGATCAGGCGGCCGGCCGTGGCATCTGCCACGCGCAGCCCCGCCTCCGTCAGGCAGACGCGCTTGCTCCGCGCGCCGGACGGCTCCAGATATAAAATGCCGTCCGCCTCGAGCTTGCGCAGGGCGGAGTTGACGGTCTGCTTGCTCAGACCGGTGCTCTCACAGACGGCACGCAGCGACGCGGGCGAGCCAAGCTCGCACAGGGCATAGAGGATGCGGCTCGTGCTGTCATTCTGTCCCTGTCGCTGCGCGGCCTCATGATAGGCCGCGTCCATTTCGCTCAGCAGGCAGTTGAGGCGCTTCAGCGCCGGGGAACGATATTCATGCATAATGACCTCCAATGTCCGAAATCATACCATAATATTATAGTACGATTTCGTACAGTTGTCAAGCCGTGATCAATGCTTTGTACGGACTGCAAGCGCCTGCGGCATAAACAAACCCCCGCACGGGATGCCATTGGCATCCCGTGCGGGGAAGGTTCCCGTTCCGGATCAATAGCCGGGCTTACCCAGCAGGTGGAACATATTCTTCTTATAGAACTCGACGCCGGGCTGGTTGAACGGGTTCACGCCCAGCATATAGGCGGAGATGCCGCACGACAGCTCGAAGAAGTAGAACAGCTCGCCGAGCGTATCGGCATCGACCTCGTCGGTCTGCAGCACGATGTTCGGCACGCCGCCGTCGACGTGGGCGCTGAGCGTGCCCTGGAAGGCCTGCTCCTCGACAAAGTCGAGCGTCTTGCCCTCGAGGTAGTTCAGGCCGTCAAGATTCTTCCAGTCGACCTCGATGGTCGTGCGCTTGCGCGGCGGGGCGAAGCGGACGATGGTCTCGAAGAGGTTGCGCTGGCCCTGCTGGATCATCTGCCCGAGGGAGTGCAGGTCGGCCGTGAATTCCACGGTCGCGGGGAACAGGCCCTTGCCGTCCTTGCCCTCGCTCTCGCCGAACAGCTGCTGCCACCAGCCCGCGAAGTAGCGGAAGCTCGGCTCATAGCAGCCCAGCAGCTCGATGGCCTTGCCGCGGCGGTACAGCAGGTTGCGGATGGCGGCATACTGCCACGCGGGGTTTTCAAACGAGCGGATATCCAGCTCCTTGCGGGCGCGGGCCGCGCCGAGCATGACGTCCATCGGAGCGATGCCCGCAACGGCCATCGGCAGCAGGCCGACGGCGGTCAGCACGCTGTAGCGGCCGCCGACATTCGGCGGGATGATGAAGGACTCGTAGCCCTCCTCCGTGGCCATCTGGCGCAGCGCGCCGTGCTTCGGGTCCGTCGTGACGTAGATGCGCTTTTTGGCCTTCTCGGCGCCGTACTTGCGCTCGAGCATCCAGCGCAGGGCGCGGGTGGCGATGGCCGGCTCCGTCGTGGTGCCGGACTTCGAGATGATGTTGATGGAGAAATCCTTTCCCTCGAGCAGCTCGCACAGCTCCTGCCACGCGCGGGTGGACAGGTTATTGCCTGCGAAGAAGACCTGCGGGTCGGAATCCTTCAGGTTGTGGTTCTGGCCCTTGACCAGCTCGATGGCAGCGCGCGGGCCGAGGTACGAGCCGCCAATGCCGACGACGACGAACACGTCGGAATCCGCACGGATGCGCTCCGCGGCGCGGCGGATGCGCTGCAGCTCCTCCGTCTCCTCAAACGTGGGCAGCTCCAGCCAGCCGAGAAAATCATTGCCGGGACCGCGGCCCTCGGCCAGCGTCTTGTGCGCGGCGAAGACCTCCTGCTCCGTGGCGAGCAGGTCAGGCAGGGACAGGTCGCCCCAGACATTCGAAAGATCAACTTTTAACATGGACACCATGCTCCTTTGTTCAGTATCTCCCCCTTATGTTATCGCAAAACGGCCGAAAACGCAAGTCACGTCGGAAAAAAACTGCCGCAGCAGTAGAAAAAAATGCTGCGGCAGTGTATAATGAGAGCAACAGATCTCGCGGAAAGCTGTAGGGGAGCGGCATGCCGCTCCCGGCACAGCGCCTGCGATTTGTACCGGGTTATCGATAAAATGGTGCGCACCGGTTGCGTCTGTAGCGGCGCTCACTGCGCAGCCGTTGGCGGCTTTGCCGCCTTACGGATGCGGCGTGCCCTTTACGGGCGGTGAGCGCCATGGAGGCTGGCAGTATTTGCGGCATAAATTCCGTGGCGTGAAGCTACCAGATTTGTCATTGCGAGGAGGCCGTAGGCCGACGTGGCGCCCTGAGCGCGAAGCGCGAGGAAGTGCCCTTGGGGTGCAATCTCG
>ERZ1504258.109-NODE-109-length-25046-cov-23.191189_pt1 | contig 25046 bp, 17 predicted proteins | sample MGYA00575508_ERZ1504258 | MGnify/ENA primary metagenome ERZ1504258 (study PRJEB39906, sample SAMEA3182112) | gut metagenome | biome: human; feature: gut; material: Stool; isolation source: human stools | place: Canada | collected 2013-05-06 ... | reverse complement strand
GGACGGGTTCAGCGGATTCCGAAGCGTCCGCAGCATCCAGTTCCGCGATTTGCAGGTAACCCTGGTAAATAAACCGTTTCCCTGGCATGAGAGCTTCCCCTTCATAGACGGATTAATAAAAGTTTGCTAGCTATTTCGTGTTAAGAACCTATCGCGAACCCTATGATCATGATGGCAAGCCATGTACCCGATAACATAAGCGCAATAAGATCACCTCTAATAAATTATATTTATTATTTTTTTGAATCAATCTGAAAATAGATTATTTTCTCTCCAGAATTTCCTTCTTCAGATTTACTCTTTAAAATAATACAATTTTCCCTCCAATCATATACTTCCCAAGAAACACGGTCTTTATTGTTTTTTGGAGTTTGGTATATTTTTCTTAAATAAGGTTCTTTATCCAGAAGTTGATAGATCGTAAGGACATTTTCTTTGGAAGCATAATTATTACAAATAACAAAATGATTCTTATCCAAAGAAGATAAATAAATCGTAAAATTCCTGATATTGCCATCAAGAATAATCTGAAATGAATCATCAATTTTAGAAAATATTACATATTCGTCACATATATTTTCGCTTATATACTTGTCCAACGAGGCTATCTTTTTAACATAAAATAAAGAACCGGGTATTCCAATCTTTTTATTAATCCGCATTAATTCACATGCAAATGTTGAACAATAGACATTGTGAGATAATAGAAAAAAGAAAGTAATAACAAAAATGAATTTCATATGATTTTATGCGTAGAACTATGATTAAGGACCACACTACAACATGCTCCAGCACCTGCCTGTACACGTGAATTCCCGCACCACCACTTTAAATAACAACAATACGTTTCCCTATCAGCAACTCCGTTGATTATTTGCTTGCCATATAAAAAACAAAAATGACTATATAAAAAAATAATCACTAATAATATAGTGAGTGATATTTTCCAGCTTTTAAAAATTATACAGTTAGCAATAAACTCAATTTTCTGGGAATCTAATTTAAGAATCGGAAAATTTAATTATTCATCAATTGACCAATCTAATTAGACAATCCATTTACTCATGTTTTGAATTATTCTTTTTCAATTACCCTGGAACTGTTGTTTTTCAGAATCCTTTTTTTCATATTTTCCCAATATTGATCCACGTTAGAATCATAAATTTCATGATCATCCTCCCAACCATAGATTTTTTTTATGATGGCAATGGCCTTCATTTTTGTGAGGATACAGCTTACTTCACCAACCGATATAATAAAAGGAACTATTTTCTTTCCCTGCTTAATGATTTCCTTCGCTTCCTTAGAACCAAGTGAAGGATTAGTTGTTGCTTTGTTAAGCACTCTCCCCATATCTATATTTGATCCCAAATTTGGATCCCAAAGACCCAAATATTGCTGCCATAAATATTGATAGTATACATTTTCGTTAGAAAATGACAATTTAACTGCAATCAAACTCAAAATTGCGATTATTACTATTGATTTCATACTTATTGTTTTCTGTCGCAACAACAATATCTTTTTATTTTTTTATCGTCAATTATCAAAGGCGTTCCACCAAGATCTTGCATACACTTATTATAAAAGGCATTTGTATGAACCTGCGGGTCTTTAATTTCTGAAACTATTCCTAGGCTCCCTACAGCTGCAGACCAGTTTCCATTAGGATCTTGACGAACTACATGATAACTATCAGGATCATCTGCATTAGGTTCGAAACCATATAGCATAACAGCGTGCTCATTTTCTAAACAGTTGCCATCAGGCACTTCACGACAATCTTGAGCTAATTCTTTAACAGCTTGATCATAGGTAGTACCAATTGGCTTTTGACAACCTATTGCATGAGCCAGACAATTGGGGGGAATCTCTTCTGGATAATCGTCATAAAACTCTTGCGACATCAATGCAGCTGGATGAGCTTTGTATTGACCGCTACCTTGAAATTTACTAAGGCAATCATTAATCATTTTTTCAAATTGTTTTGTTTGCCTCTTTGTTTCCTCATCGTATTCGTACATTCCTAAAAGATCGAATCTAAATATTGCGTGATTTTTCATAAACGCATAACTATTTTGAGTATACATCTCTCCTAAAATATCACGCGATAACCATCTCCCATCCTTCGGATTATAATATCTAAAATTGTACTGCACAAGCCCGGTTTCCTCATCGAAATACTCGCTGGAGAAGCGGAAGGGATTGATTTCTGCCGCATTGCCTTCCATCTTGAGAACATTCCCATACGGGCCGTATTCGTACAAAGCTCGCCGGCCCGCCTTGATGCCGAAGAGCGCCGTTGTGTTCTTCAACGCGTCATGCGTGTAATAAAGATCTTCCACATAGGTTCCCGTTTCATCAAAGACGCTCATCGCCAGGACGCGCGTGGCTACCGGCTCCAGGGGATCCCACAGGTACGTTTTACGCAGGACGGGTTCAGCGGATTCCGAAGCGTCCGCAGCATCCAGTTCCGCGATTTGCAGATAGCCGTGATAGATGAACCGTTTCCTTGACATGAGCGCTCCCCCTTTCTAGACGGATTAATAAAAATATAGAATTATACAAAATAATCTTACATAATTCCGAAACATTATTGTTAAATTGTTCCACAAATACTGTTTAAATAAACAGCATTGTTTACTTAGTCTTGCTGTAATATTTTCAGAATATTATAACTATTGATATTCATCAAATTAATTCGACGAAAAAAAAAATCGAGAAGATCAACAAAACAAGACTAAAGCAAATAATTCCGTTTTTATAATATGAAAACATTTATATTTTATCAATATAAATGTTTATTTTAGAAATTTAAAAAAAATCCTCACGATCCTTGTATTAATGATATCCATGAATCACTATCAGGCATTCGGATTTCTTTTATGCTTTCCACAATATATAAAAAACGTTTATCCCAATCTTTAGGTTTATCTCCATCACTAAACAAAACTGCCTGTAACAGGGCATAACATGATTGATAACAAACAGCTAAATTTTTCATATAAATATTTATTTTTTTATTATCGTTTTTCATTCTATCAAGAATAAACAGACACAAGTCACAATGTTCTTTGAACAAATCATAAAATAAAAAATTACCTTTTTCTTTCAATTTTTCCACAAATAATTCATTTTCAACCGCAAATTCATCAGCATTTTCAATTTTTTCTACTGGAAAATCTGGAAGCATGTAAGTCCCAAGCAACATCAAATAAGAAAAATCAGCATTGCTGTATACTCCAAACGGTTTGCGTATTGAAAACAATAAATTAAAATACCTTATATAGATATATTCCAGTGCGATATGAATAATTGAAGCTCTGTCTGAAAAAGGTCTATCACATTTCCACCTCAACGCAACAGTCTTTTTTGATCGAGAAGTTAAAATATCAGGACCCAACCCCCGAACTTGTTGAAATTTATATATCAAGTTTTTTATTGATTCACTTTCTATACTATCGTGAATAATAAGAAATAGAGTAATCGATTTTCTCATGTCGCATTTTAATGTTAATTTTATATTCTGAGAACACATGCAATTTTTATCTCACAATCCTCCCAAGATTAATCCCCAGCCAATTCCAATTGTTACGGTATCATCAGCAATTCCAATTCCTCCCGTATATACATCCTCTATTATAGTACCAATAATAATCCCAACACCCAATGCTACACTCCAAGGATTTATTTCAGATTCCGACTCAATTTTAGGTTCTATCGGAGATTCTAATTTCGAATTTTTAATACTTGAATTTACAGGTACTCCTTCATTATCATATACTATTACCCCATTTGGAGTACGACAACTCCCTTTACTAGGATCACAAAAACACATCGCTTGTATCCCTGTCCAACAACATGGTTTGTCATACTCTACTGGTGTATTACCATATTGAGAATGTCGATAGTTCGGAGGGCATTGACATATCCATGAACAATTTTTCCCATCATCATGCATATCTGAAATTGAACATATCATAGGAGTATAATATAAAAGCCCAAGATAATCTATTTTTCTAGATACTTGATTATGAATAAAAGAGTATAAATTTTTGCCTCCTTTTTCTTTTATCATGTCTCTCTCGATCCACCTGCCATTTTGGGGATTATAGTAGCGGTAATTGTAGTAAACCAATCCCAGTTCCTCATCGAAATACTCGCTGGAGAAGCGGAAAGGATTGATTTCCGCAGCATTGCCTTCCATCTTGAGAACATTTCCATACGGGCCGTATTCGTACAAAGCTCGCCGGCCCGCCTTGATGCCGAAGAGCGCCGTTGTGTTCTTCAACGCGTCATGCGTGTAATAAAGATCTTCCACATAGGTTCCCGTTTCATCAAAGACGCTCATCGCCAGGACGCGCGTGGCTACCGGCTCCAGGGGATCCCACAGGTACGTTTTACGCAGGACGGGTTCAGCGGATTCCGAAGCGTCCGCAGCATCCAGTTCCGCGATTTGCAGGTAACCCTGGTAGATAAACCGTTTCCTTGACATGAGCGCTTCCCCTTCATAGACGGATTTTTCTACCCTCCTGTTCAGATAATCGTAAACGCACTCAATACGCCTGTCCCCCTGCGTGAAGCTGACCGCCTGATTCAACGCGTTGTAGGCGGCTTCCCATTCTCCCGTGGACGTCTGAATCTTCGTCTGGTTGCCGTCGGCGTCATAGGTGGGAACAAAGGGCGGCTCCGTACCCTCGGTGATATCCGTGTATTGATTAAGCCGGTTGGCAACGTATGTGGCGGGAAGGGAATCCGTTCCCTCCCGGGAGGTTGTGCGGTTGCCGATGTTATCGTAGGCGTAACTGTATATGCCGCCCCGGCTCATCGCGTCGCTCACAAGTTCATTCCTGTCATTGTAGGCGTAGGCGTGGGTGAGGTCGGGCGCGGACGTGTTGAAATAGTCTTTCTTCGTGACGGGACGCCCCAGCACATCGTAAGAATAGCCGGTTTTGGCCGGGTAGTTGGCGCTGCCGGGGCGCAGGTAGTCAATATTCACCGGGAGGTCGCGCTTTTCTTCCAGGGTGCGCCGCCATTTCAACGTGTTGGGGTAATCAAGAGTGTCCAGCAGGCCGCTTTCCGCATTGTAGCCGTAGGTGAAGGGCTTCGCGACGGCGTTCAACGAGACGGTGGAAAGCCTTCCGGAGGCGTCATGCCCCCATGCCGTCTGCAAGGCGGCGGCGCCCGCATAGTCCAGACAGTAGCCCGCGGGCCTCCCCACTCCGTCACGGCGGAGGGTCAAGACGCTTGCCGCAAGGCCAGCCGTCGTTTCCGTTTCCTGTTCGTTATACTGATTGTACGTGAACGTGCGCGTTCCGAAAGCGTCTTCAATTTGCGTCAGCTGCCCCAGATGATTGTAGCGGCTGCTGATGGAGGGGGTAAAACCGTCGTCATTAAAGGTAATGGAGGTAAGCTCTCCGGTAAGGGGGGCGTAGGAGCGGGAGGCAACGGTTCCCCGCGCGTCCGTCGTAGCGGAAACGCGGTTGAGCGCATCGTAAGCGGTATCCACATGGGTGGCATTGGCATAGGTCTTGCGGACAACCAGCCCCGTAGCGACATCGTACGTCCAGGTGGTGATGTCCCCATCCGTCCGGAGGCGGGGATCAGTAGTGATGACATCCCCGGGATCACGGAAGGTGGCAAGGCTCACTATATGGCCGGCGGCGTCATAAGCGTATACGGCGGGCTGTATGGCCGTCCCCCATTCGGCTTCCTTGCGACCCCGGATATCATAAACGGAACAGGCTGTTTTACCAAGGGCATTGGTAACGCAGGTAGGCAGATCAAAGGGCTGGGCATAAGCGTAGGTGGTCGTGTTGCCCGCGGCATCCGTGCCGGAAATGATGCGGCCGGCGATGTCGCAGACGGCGGTAAAGACGTTACCGCGCACATCTGTGTCCGCATAGGTGATGCCCGTTTCCGTATAAGTGCGCTGCCGACGGGCGGTCGCGCCGTCAAAGCCCGTAACCGCCGTCGTGAATCCGTCCACGACGCGCGTGAGGGCAACGCTCCCGACGCCGGGCACGGTTTTCTTCTGCAGGCGGACAGAACCGCCGCCATACTCCGTCCACTCCACGGTATCCTGGCCGCGGGGATCCGTCATGACGGTTTTGCCGGCAAGAACAGAACTCAGAGCAGAGAGCAGGACCGCCTGCTTTTGAAGAACGGGAGTACCTGAAGAAGTATAACTTGTTATGGAAACAAGTCTGTAGATGCCGTCTTCACGGCTCTCGGCCACATAAGCGTAATCAGTAATGCGGGAGTTCAGGATGGTCGGTTCATCCTCCAGGGCGACGATTGCCCTTGTCCTGTTCCCAAAGGCATCATAGGCATAGAGTGTCGGCGCCATGTCCGCCAGCTGTTCCCTGATAAGGCGCCCCTTGTCATCGTATGCAAGAGTGCGCACGTTTTCCCCATTCAGGGTATTGGCGGCAGCAATCCGTACAAGATCGCCAAAGCCGTTGACGGTGGAGCTTCCCGTCACGACGCGGGGCTCTCCCCCCTCCCCGCCCGGCACAGCCTCCGTCGTGCGGATCCCTTCCGCCGTGGCCTCAACGGTATAAAGGATATCCTGCTGCCCGGTGCCGTAACGCCGCACTACTGTTCCGGAAGGGCTTTTCCGGGTGATGAACGTAGCGCCGGCGGGCGTGGTAACTGTTTCTACCAGGCCATCCCCGCTATAAGAGCGGACGGTGGTGCGCCCCAGAATATCGGTTTCTCTTATCAGGCGCCCCAGCAAATCGTATTCCCGGCTTTCCACCGTCGTCGTTGGGCCTGCATCCCTGCGCAGGGAGGTAATTTTACCGAGGGCATCACGGGTATAGCTCGTGATGGTTTCCGGAGTGATCATAGTTTCCCCGTCCGTAACGGCTGAACGGATGGTTTCCACCAGCTGGCGGGCCGTATTGTAGGAATAGGAAGTGGTCACTCCATTTTCATCCCTTTCCCACAACGGGCCGCAGCAGGTCATCATGCGCTCGTAAACGCGCCCATTGGCGCGGGTGCGCTTTACCCAACGGTTCTCAACGTCATATTCATAAGAAGACGCGTCCGTCATGGACCAGGCGCCATCGGCCAGTCGGGCGTATTGCTCATAACGCATGTTATTGCCCTGGCCGGAGACGTAAGTAACCTTCCGCGAGCTCAGGCCGGGGACGCTCTCTCCCGCTATCCGCGTTTCCGCGGTCACTTTGTAAAGGGATCCGTACTGGTCCGTCTCTTCATAAAAATAATGCGTCTGAATACCGTCCATGCCCTGTTTCATCTTCAGGCGTCCGCGGGCATAAACATTGGGAGCCGTGCCGAGCCAGGATTCCTTCACTTCCAGACGCACGTTTTCTTCCCCCAATGCGGTGGTGCGTTTTTCCACGCGCCGCACATGATTTTCCTCAACGTAGGTGTAATCCGCGCGCCAAAGTTCCGCCGCAGTGGCCGTCAACGTCACCCATTGGGTGAGGATATCCGGATCCGCCTGCGTCTGGTCCCGATACGTGGTGTAAGTGACCTTATCGCCGGCTTCCGCCCAGGGGACGCTGGACACGATTTCACGGCCGAAACGGTCGTATGCCCACGTTTTGACACTTCCGTCAGGAGCAGTTTCCTTCGCGATTTTTCCCATGCCGGTGTACTCGTAAGTCGTTTCCCGGGCGTAGTCCGTTCCGTAGCCTTCAATACGGCTGGTGCACAAATTGCCATTGCGGGTGACGGCATAAGTCTCACAGACGCGGGAGATGGGAGCGCCGTTTTCCCCCCGCTGGATGGTGGTGATGAGTTTCCACGTGCCGGACGAAACGATCTGCTTTTCTTTCAGAGTGAATATGGCGTCTTCTCCTTCCCCCTGCGCCATGTTCCATGCTCCGTCGGCTCCCTGCCAGTAGCGGGTGGTGTAGGGCGCGCGCCCGGCGGTCTGTTCGGTAACGGAGAGTCTGCCCGCAGCCGCGTCCCCGGTAATTGTGAAGGTTTTAAAGGGGTCGCCCGTGACGGAATAAAGGCCGGTGGAACTGTTTTTCCCGCCCACCTGTTCGGGGAGATAGAGGGCGATGCGGTAACCGGACTCCGTGACATTTTCGATGTTGGCAAGCCCGTCCCACAGGTTCCATATCTGCCGGATGCTTCCATCCGAAGCCCGCACGATATCCAGCTTTCCGTCAAATTCTTCTCTTGTGTAAGCCGCGCCGTTTTTAGCGGTGTAGCCGGTGGCGTATTTCAAGGAAGAGGCCGAACCTGCGGTATAGTTAACGGTATTGCCCGCGTTTGAACGGATACTGAGGCAGAATTCTCCCGCCCTTGCCGGAGAAGCGGATCTCCTCCCGAACCACGCCGAGCCCCCGCGCTTGGCGGATCCTGCAATGGGGGCCACACTGTCAACCCTGCTGCCGTCTCCATCCGCGTAACAGTAGTAGTTAATGGCAGTTCCGCCGCTCCTGATTTGGAAAGCGGTATTCGCCCCGATGCCCGATGATGGCGCGGAGATGATTTCACGAGTCATCGGATGCCAGTAATGAAGCGCACGTGGGGACCAGAGTTCAGCCGAGAATGTGTATCCTACCATTTCCAGCAATCCCTGAGGCAGACCCGTCATGCCCCGGAAAGAGCCGAAATTGGTACGCCAGATCATTTCCGTCTTGAGCGTCCGGGCGACCACGCGCCTGCCGGCGGCCGACGAACCGTAAAGGGTGGAGGAAGAGCGCGCGCCGCGCGCCGAAGAGCTGCTGCCGCCCTCATTGTTTTCACAGGTGCAGGGATCCTCATCTTCACCGTTATCCCCTTCTCCGTTGTCTTCCTCCGGACAGGGAGAACTGGAACTGCTCTGGGAGCCATTGCCGCCAGCAGCCTCCTCTCCGCATTCACACGGCACGTCTTCCCCCTCATCTTCCGTACTTACGGGTTCCGGATAACCTTCATCCGGCTGATAGGAGGATGAAGAGGTTCCATCCGAAACCATGACTTCAATGGAATAATTAAGGATGGCGAGATTAGTCCATTCAGGAGGAACAGCCACGTTCTCATAAGTCATGTGCACGCGGTGCGGTCCCGGTTCAATGGGGAAGCTCAAGCTTTTTTCCCTATAAGACCCTCCATGGTATTTGCCCTCCCCAGGAATGAAAATTCCCTCGCCGTCAACAGTAAGAGAGCCGTTATCATCCACCCCCAGCATCAGACGGCACTCCGCCGTTTCCCCCGGACCGAGCGGATCAACGACAATCCCCCAGTCCCAGCTGCCGCTGAACGCCCCGGCCTCTTTGTTAAACGGGACCGGCACACCTCCGGACGCTGTGAGGGAATTATCAGGCAGAGAATTCGCATGCCGCTGAACCTGTTGATCTTTCATAAAATCCAGATAATTGACGATTGAGGGACGAACATCAAAGAAGACAATGCTTCTCTATATTCACTATTCTTATGTATCTCGGAAAACAGAACAGAGCAATGATTCATTTTTGAATAATTGTTACTAATTACAATAAATTATTACCAATCAATATTCTTTTAAAATATATATTTATTCCCAACAACCGGAGGGGATACCCATGTTTTTCCGCGCTGCCTGACATCCCCCGCATCCACTGCCGGCCAAATGGCCATGGGGACGGGCTGAACAACTTCCCCGGCCCCCGTTAAGACAAACTCCGGCAGATCTATCTACATCATCCCTTCAACGAAAGGGTTTCCCGTCTGGTCGTCCAGATAAGGCCGGTGTGGGCACTTTCTTTACGCCGTCCCAATTCTCAACCCGGAAATAAACCAATGAATAATACGACTCAACCAGGGGCCGCTCCAACAGGCCCCGCAGCAACAAGTAACGCTCCGGCGGTAAAATCCGTCCTCCGCATGGGAGTATTTACGCTCGCCATGATCAACGTTTCCGCCATTGTCAGCCTTCGCGGCATGCCTGCGGAAAGCACTTACGGACTGAGTTCCGTTTTTTATTACATTTTCGCTGCGGTTTTCTTTCTGGTGCCGGTTTCCCTGGTGGCCGCGGAACTTACTACCGGATGGCCTCAAAAAGGCGGCGTTTACCGCTGGGTAGGCGAGGCTTTCGGAAAGAAATGGGGGTTCCTGGCCATCTGGCTGCAATGGATTGAAAGCACCATCTGGTTCCCTACCGTTCTGACATTCGCCGCCGTTTCCCTGGCTTTCATGGGGCCCGGGCAAAGATGGGATGAAGCTCTTGCCGCCAATAAATGGTACGTTCTCATCGTGGTGCTGTGCGTGTACTGGGCGGCAACTCTTCTTAACCTGCGCGGCATGAAGACTTCCGCAGGCGTCACCAAATGGGGAACCATCATCGGAACCATTGTTCCAGGAGCCATCCTGATTCTCCTGGGCCTGGGCTATTGGGCCGGAGGCAATCCGATCCTGCTGGATATGAGCTGGGACAAGCTGGTGCCGGACATGAGCAATTTCAACAACCTCGTTCTGGCTGCCAGCATCTTCCTGTTTTACGCGGGGATGGAAATGTCCGCCGTTCATGTGAAGGATGTAGATAATCCCGGACGCAATTATCCGCTGGCCATTCTGATTTCCGCCATCATTACGGTGCTTATTTTCGTTCTGGGCACGCTGGCCATCGGCTTCATCATTCCCAATTCCCAGATTAATCTGGTGCAGAGCCTGCTGATTACTTATGACAGCTACTTCAGCTTCTTCGGACTCGGCTGGATGAACTGGATTCTGGCGCTTGCGCTGGCCGTAGGCGTTCTGGCCCAGGTGACCGCATGGGTGGGAGGCCCTTCAAAAGGCCTGTACCAGGTGGGCCTGGCCGGCAACCTTCCGCCCGTCATGCAGAAGCGGAACAAGAATAACGTCCAGATGGGCATCCTGCTTATTCAGGGGGGAATCGTCACCCTGCTCTCCATCATGTTTGTGATCATGCCTTCCGTGCAATCCGCCTACCAGATTATTTCCCAGCTGACCATCATTCTGTACCTTATCATGTACATGCTGATGTTCGCGTCCGGCATTTACCTGCGCTACCGGGAACCGAATACGCCCCGCACCTTCCGCATTCCCGGCGGCAGAACCTTCGGCATGTGGGTTGTCGGGGGCCTCGGCCTTCTGGCCAGCCTGGCGGCTTTCCTGGTGAGCTTCATCCCGCCGAACCAAATCACCGTAGGCAGCAGTACCATGTACGTTCTTCTTCTGGTGGTGGGCACCTTCATTTTCGCGGGTATCCCCTTCATCATCCATGCCATGGCCAAACCCTCCTGGAAACGGCCGGTGGATCCCGAAGACGCCTTTGAACCCTTCGGATGGGAAAAAAGCAATGGTTCCCATTCCGCAGCAACCCCAAGCCATTCCATATCCCATGAGTAACATTCCTTCCAATGAACAAATCCGGACGGCCCTGGATAACGCATATGCCTACGCCAAAACCGTCCAGGGAGGCAAAAACGCTTCCTACATTCCCGCCCTGGCCCAGGTTCCTTCCGACCTGCTGGCGATTGCCGTGGTCACCGTCAACGGAGACCTGCTGACCGCAGGCTCCGCGGACGCGCCCTTTGCCATTGAATCCATTTCCAAGGCATTCAACCTGGCTTATGTCATGGATCTGATCGGCATGAAGCAGCTGCGCGCGAAAATCGGAGCGGACCCCACCGGGGAACCCTTCAATTCCGTAATGGCCATTGAGCTGCACGGCGGCAAGCCCCTCAATCCCCTGGTCAACGCAGGGGCCATGGCGACGGTCAGCCTAGTCAACGGTTCGGATTCCGATGAAATATGGGGAAACATGATCCATAATTTCAATAACTTCGCCAACACGGCTCTGACCGTGAACCAGGAGATTTACAAGTCGGAAAGCGCTACCAACCAGCACAACCGCGGCATTGCCTGGCTGCTGGACAGCTACGGCTATTTTTACAATACGCCGCCCATGATTGTGGATTTGTACACACGCATGTGTTCCCTGAATATCACCGCTTCCCAGCTGGCCCTGATGGGCGCCTGCTACGCCAACGGCGGGGTCAATCCCGTCAGCAAGAAGCGGGTGGTGAAAGAGGAGAACGTTCCCCCCATTTTGGCGGAAATGTGCATGTCAGGCCTTTATGATTCCACAGGGGACTGGATGTACAAGGCCGGCCTTCCGGCCAAGTCCGGGGTAGGAGGCGGCCTGGTGGCTGTAGCTCCCGGCAAGCTGGCCATGGCGGCTTTTTCGCCTCCCCTGGATCCCGCAGGGAATACCGTCAAGGGGCAGGCGGCGCTTCAATCCATCATCAGGGAACTGAATCTAAACCTTTTCCGGAGCTGATCCGGGATGAGAAGGTAAACCCGCGGAGCCAAAATCCGAAAGGATTCCCGCGGGTTTACTGTATCCTGTCCAGCTCCCCCGAGGCAGACCGCAGTTTCTCGACTGCGGATTTCAGCCATAAAAAACAGCCTTCCGGAACAGTATGCTGAAAAACGGATATATCCGGCGGACAACGGCCGCATCGCCTGCGCCCCGGCAGCCGCAGACAACCTCTCCCCGGCGCCCCACATCAGCTCCTGTTTGAAAAGTTGCACAGCTGCATGGCTACGCCGTCTTCCATAACCCGGAAGCCGTGCTTCTCATAAAAAGCGGCGTTTCTGCTCTCCTCCGGCATGATTTCAAGATACAGGTAGTCCCTGTATTTTTCCTTAACCATTTCCACCATTTTTCCAGCAATCCCCCTGCCCTGATAGGCGGGATGCACCAGAACATAATGCATGTAGGCAACCATCTCGCTGTCGTCCAGTACCCGCACCAGCCCTGCCAGGCGGTCACCGTCCCAGGCCGTAACAACAGTAGATGAATTCATGAGAGCCTTGAACAGACGCCCCGGATATTGTCCGGAAATCCAGCCAACGGACAGGAACAATTCTTGAACATCTTCCCTGGAAAATTTCTTCTCTTCCGTAAAAACAATCATTTTTTCTTTAATTAATTATTGATTATCCGCCTGTACCGTCGCGGCCACACAACCGCCTGAGCGGGAAACGCCTTTCCCTAGGCCGGATTGACACCCTGTTTCAAGGTTTTATCTGCTCCCACTGCCGCAGTCAACACCGTCTTGTCCGAGGGTTTTACCCATTCCAAGGACATGGCGGAGCCTGTGATAAGAACGCGCGCGCCGGAAACAGGCAACCCTTTCCACAGTCAGCAGCTCGTCCGCCCCTGCCTCCTCAGCTTCCGGGGAAGGAAGAGCCGCACCAGGAACACACATCTTCTTTTCAGGGAAACGATACTCGAATACGGGAGACGGCATTTTTCCTAGAACCGATTCCCCAAAAACGGAAAACTCCGGGCCCAGGTTCATAACATTGTGAAAAACCTTTCTCCGTCATTTGTTTAAGGACTTGTCACCACGCTTCTTTTCCCTAGAATCCCCCCGGTATGCTTGACGCCCTCCAAAATGCCTTTTTCCAGACCGGGGACACGCTCACATCCTGGCTGTCCGCTTTCAGCAGCTTTCTGTGGGGGTGGCCCCTGCTCATCATGCTGCTGGGCACGCACCTGTACCTCACCGCCATCCTGCGGTTTCCGCAGCGTTATCTGCTTAAGGCCCTGAAATTGTATTTTGTGAAAGATCATACGGACAAGGGAGATATCTCCCCGTTCAGCTCCCTGATGGTGGCCCTGGCAGCCAACATCGGCGCCGGGAATATCATCGGCGTGGGCGTGGCGATTGCAGCCGGAGGCCCCGGCGCCGTCTTTTGGTGCTGGCTGACGGGAGTTCTGGGAATGGCAACCCGTTATTCGGAAGGATTGCTCGCCATCAAATACCGGGTGGAAAACAAGGACGGCAATATGAGCGGAGGCCCCATGTTCGTGCTGGAACGCGGTCTGAACAGCAAATGGCTGGGGGCAGCCTTCGCCGTCTTCACGGCCATTGCCGCCTTCGGAATCGGCAATCTGACGCAAGGGAACGCAGCGGCGGAACAGCTCCACCACGCCTTTTCCATTCCCTTCTGGGGAACAGCCGCCGTTCTGACGGCATTGACGGCTCTGGTGATGCTGGGAGGCATCCAGGGCATTGCCAGGGTATGCGCTTTCTTCGTGCCGTTCATGGCCGTCATCTATATCATGGGATGCCTGTATATCCTGACCATACAGGCAGAGTATATTATTCCCGCCATCCGGTATATTCTGGACTGCGCCTTCACGGGAGAAGCCGCCGCCGGGGGCGCAGCAGGAGCGGCCGTCATGGCGGCAATGAGAACCGGTGTGGCCCGGGGCCTCTTTTCCAATGAGGCCGGCCTGGGATCCGCAGCCATCGCCTCCGCCGCAGCGCAGAACCGCAACCCCGTCAGGCAGGCGCTCATCTCTTCCAGCGGCCCCTTCTGGGATACCGTCATCATCTGCGCCCTGACGGGAATTGTGCTGACCACCAGCATCATCGCGCATCCGGACATTTCCTGCACGGACGGCCCCAGGCTTACTACGCTGGCATTCAGCAAAATTCCTTACATAGGCTCCCCTCTGCTCACGCTCAGCCTGGTTACGTTTGTAGTTTCCACCATTCTGGGCTGGTCCTACTTTGGAGAAAAAGCGCTGGAATACCTGGGAGGCATCCGGCTGATCATGCCTTACCGCGTCATCTGGGTGGCGGCGGTCTTCATCGGCTGCGTCTCTAAAATAGAACTGGTATGGATTTTTGCAGACTGCGCCAACGGCCTGATGGCCCTGCCCAACCTCATTTCCCTGCTGGCACTTTCCGGCGTGCTTGTCCAGCAAACGCGGTACTACCTCTGGCAGCACAGGCTGGACGATTACGACGAATCCCACATACCGGAAGGAAAATAACGATTTTTTTAACTCGGATTCAAATAATTCTTGCCTTTCGGCTTCCGGTAGTATTTACTTCGCCGCGCAGTCCCTGCAAACCTAAAAGTCGCGTTCGTCTAGCGGTCCAGGACTCCCGCCTTTCACGCGGGCAACACGGGTTCGAGTCCCGTACGCGATGCCAGCTTTACCGCCGCGGCAGTTACGACAATTCCGCTTTTCCCCTTTTCAGGGAAGCATATTGGAAAAACGTAATGGCTGCGGTTTTCTTTTGGCCCGGTTTTCCGGATTCAGGAAAGCGCGGCAGAGGCGCCGGAAGCGGAATCCCCCCCTGCTTTTAAATGCCGGAACATGTCTTACATCCCCCGGATTTGGCTTTCAGAAAACCCCGCCATCTTTTAAAATCCTTTACACGCAAACGCCATGGATTACACACCTCTCATTGAAAAACGCCGCCAGCGCCTGGAAGAATTGGAAACAGTCATTGCCGAACCGGACTTCTTCAATGACCAGAAAAAGGCCTCGGAAATCATGAGAGAGCACCGCCGCCTGAAGGAACTCATGGAAACATGGGATTCCCTGAACGCCACGGAACAACAGCTGGCGGACAACCAGGAACTGGCCAAGACGGACGATCCGGAACTGGCGGAACTGGCCGCCCTGGAGATTCCAGAACTGGAAGCCGCCCTGGAAAAACTGCGAAGCGACGTGCAGTACAGCCTGCTGCCCCGCGACACGACGGAAGACCGGGACGCCATCATTGAAATCCGCGCCGGAACGGGCGGGGATGAAGCCTCCCTGTTTGCCGGAGACCTGCTGCGGATGTACCAGCGTTTTGCGGAAGAACGCGGCTGGTGCTTCGAGCATCTGGAAAGCAGCCCGTCGGACGTGGGCGGATTCAAGGAAGTCGTCTGCCGCATTGCCGGGGAAGAAGTGTTCCGCTTCCTGAAATATGAAGGCGGCGTGCACCGTGTGCAGCGCGTTCCCGCTACGGAAACGCAGGGGCGCATCCATACTTCCACCGCCACCGTGGCCGTCATGCCGGAAGCGGAGGAAGTGGACATAGAAATCCGCCCGGAAGATCTCCGCATCGAAGTATGCCGTTCCGGCGGAGCCGGAGGCCAGCATGTGAACAAAACAGAATCCGCCGTTCAGATATGGCACATACCCACGGGCGTTTATGTCCGGTGCGAGGAAGAACGCAGCCAGATGAAAAACCGAGAAAAAGGCATGAAAATCCTGCGCGCCAAGCTCTTTGAAGCCAAAAAACGGGAAGAGGCGGAAAAATACTCCGCCGCGCGCCGCAATCTCATCGGCTCCGGCGGCCGTGAAGAAAAGATACGCACATACAACTTCCCGCAGAACCGTCTGACAGACCACCGCATCGGCTACACTTCCCACAATCTGGACGGTATCCTGATGGGGCAGCTGGAAGACCTGATTATGGCCCTCCAGCATGCGGAAATGCAGGAACGCCTGGCGGAGGCCGGAATGTCCTAACTTCCTTTTTCCTTTCATGAAAACTTTACTGGAAGTCCTTCAAGCCGGCACGGATTATCTGGCCCGCCAGGGGTGCGACGAAGCACGCGCCACCATGCAGCATTTGCTGGCCCATGTCCTGCACTGCAACCGCACGGCTCTTTACTCCCAGTTTGACAGGCCCGTGGAAGAAGCGGAGCTGGCACCCCTGCGCGAACTGCTGAAACGCAGGGCAGCGGGAGAACCGCTGCAACATCTGCTGGGGGTCACGGAATTTTTCCGGAGGGATTTCCTGACGGATGCCCGCGCCCTGATTCCCCGCCCGGAAACCGAGGAACTGGTGGAAATGGTGTTAAAGAAAATCCCGGACCATCCGGTACGCATCCTGGACATGGGCACGGGCTCCGGCGTTATCGGCGTCACGCTGGCGCTGGAACTCAAGGAGCGCGCCGGAGAAGTCGTGCTGGCGGACATTTCCCCGCAGGCTCTGGATCTGGCCCTGGAAAATGCCATGCGGCTGGGAGCCAGAGTCTCCACCATCCAGACGAATCTGTTCGCCAACATTCCCCAGGAAAAAACGGATCCGCATGCGGAGGATGCCGATTCTGCTCCGGATGGAGGAAAAGGGGAAAACGGGCGGAACATGCTCTTTGACGTTATCGTGGCCAATCTGCCATACATTGCAGAGGGGGAAAAACTTGCCCCGGAAGTCATGAAAGACCCCCATACAGCCCTGTTCGGAGGTCCTAAAGGCTGGGAAATCATTGAACGCTTTCTGGCCCGCGCCCGGGATTACCTGAATGAAGACGGCTTTGTAGCCCTGGAAATCGGGTACGACCAGGCATCCGTCGTAACGCAAATCATGGATGGATACGGCTACAATTACATTGAAGTTCTGAAGGACATGAGCGGCGTCTCCCGTTTCCCCTTCGGCTATCGTTAATGTTATCCTCCTTTTCACTCCATGCAGGCGGCGCGCATTCTGGTTGACGGACAAAGCGATCTGGTACTGGATTACGGTATTCCTCCGGAAGCGGGAGACGTCAAGCCGGGCTGCCGCGTACAGGTGCCCCTGCGCAACAGAACGGCTACCGGAACCGTGCTTACGCTGTCAGAACCGGCCCCGGCCTGGAAGGACAGGCTCAAGCCCATTCTGAAACTGATCGATCCGGAGCCCCTGATTTCCCCGGTGATGATGAATCTGGCCTCATGGGCGGCGGACTATTACTCCGTGGCTCTGGATCAGATGATCCGGTGTCTGCTCCCGGAAACCGTTCGTCAGGAAAATACGGCGGAAAAAATGCGCAAAATGGTGTATCTGGAAAAAACTCCGGCACAGGAGGAACTGGACGCCCTGTACCGCAAAGCACCCCGGCAGGCCCAAATGCTGGATTATTTCTCATCCGCGAAACAACAGTCCGCCCCCCTGGCGGCATTCGGCGCCGGAGCCCTGAACGTTGCCCGCAGCCTGGAAGCCAAAGGCTTCATCTCCCTGAAAGAAGAGGCCGTGCACCGGGACCCCAGCACCGGGGAGCAATTCGTCCCCACCCAGCCCATGAAGCTGAACAGCCAGCAGCAGAAAGCGCTGGAAGAAATCACGGCCATGTGCGCGGCAGAGCGCAAAAAACCGGTCCTGCTGCAAGGGGTTACCGGTTCCGGCAAGACGGAGGTTTACTTACAGGCCGTTTCCCAAATAGTAAAATCCGGAAAATCCGCCCTGATCATGGTGCCGGAAATTTCCCTGACGCCCCAGACGGTTCAGCGTTTCAAATCCCGTTTCGCGGAACTGCCTTCCTCCGTGGCAGTGCTGCACAGCCTCCTTTCGGACGGAGAGCGCTTTGACGAATGGCATGCCATCCGTTCCGGAAAGGCACGTATCGTCATCGGCCCCCGTTCCGCCGTCTTCGCCCCCCTCCAAAATCTGGGTCTGGTGATTGTGGATGAAGAACACGACGCCTCTTACAAACAGGAAAGTTCCCCCCGCTACCACGGGAGGGATCTGGCCGTGCTGCGCGCCCATCTGGAAAACTGCGCCGTGCTTCTTGGCTCCGCCACTCCCTCTCTGGAAAGCATCCATAATGCCCTGATTGGGAAGTATTCCCTGGTAAAACTGACGGAAAGGGCGGACGGTCAGAAGCTGCCGCTCATTCGCATCCTGGACATGAAAACGGAAGGAAAGAATAAATCCGGTCCCAACGTTATCTCCGAACGCCTCAGGATGTCCATTGACCGGCGCCTGGACAAAGGGGAACAGGTTATCCTGCTGCTCAACAGGCGCGGATTCGCACGCTCCATCCAATGCCCGGACTGCGGCCACGTTGTCACGTGCCTGCACTGCTCCCTGCCCCTGACCTACCACCGTACGGAAGACCGCCTCATGTGTCACCTGTGCGGATTCAAAGCCCTTCCGCCCCGTTCCTGCCCGGAATGCCGGTCCGCCAATATCCTGCTCCAGGGGTACGGAACCCAGAAGGTGGAAGAAATCCTGCGCCGCACTTTTCCTGCGGCGCGCATCACGCGCGTGGATGCGGACGTAGCCCGGCGGAAAAACGCCGTCCGGACCATTCTGAACCAGTTCCGCGCCCATAAGATAGATATTCTCCTGGGCACCCAGATGATCGCCAAAGGGCTGGACTTTCCCAACGTGACGCTGGTAGGCGTACTGAACGCGGACCTGGGGCTCCACATCCCGGATCCCCGTGCAGGGGAACGCACTTTCCAGCTCCTGACGCAGGTAGCGGGCCGCGCCGGCCGCGGCGATCTTTCCGGAGAAGTCATTATCCAGACTTTTACGCCCCAGTCCCCCTCCCTGCAATACGCCCGGCACCATGACACGGACGGCTTTGCAGCCCAGGAACTGGAAATGCGGCGTACTTTCGACCTCCCCCCCTTCACCCATATCGCCGTCTTGACCATACGTTCCCAGCATGAAAGCATGGCGGAATTCGCCACGCAAACCCTCGCGGCCCGCCTGCGCGGCATGCTCCCCCCTCCCGCCACGATGACCGACCCCATGCCTGCCCCCATCCCCCGTGCGCACGGACAGTTCAGATTCCAGATTACGGTCAAGGGGCCATCCGCCCGCATCCTCTCCCGCACTCTCCGGAAACTGGTGCAGGAAGCCGGCCTGGGGGAAGACCTGACGGCTGTCATTGATGTGGATGCCATGTCATTCATGTAAGCCGCCTTGCCAAAACCGGCCGGGAACATTAGACTTTCGGCACAACACAACTTACTATTATGCTGCTTCATTTCTACAAGATGACGGGTGCCGGCAACGACTTTGTCATGGTGGACAATCGTGACCTGAGCCTCTCCTCCGTGCTGGACAGAGAAACCATAGAAGCCCTGTGTGACCGCCGCTTCGGCATTGGGGCTGACGGGTTGATCGCCGTGGAACCTTCCCAGGGCAAGGGGGGAATTGTTCGTATGCGTTATTACAATGCGGACGGCGGAGAAGCGGAAATGTGCGGCAATGGCGCCCGCTGCTTCGGCAACTTTGCCGCCGCCCTGCTTCATCACGACAAGACAGCCCCCCTTCCTTTTGAAACCATGGCCGGCGTCGTCACCGCAACCTTTGAAAAAGACGGCAACGTCACCGTAAACCTGACCAATCCCCACTCCATGCAGCTCTTCGTGCTGAATGCCGATCCGACTGTGGGGGCGGATGTCCATTTCCTGAACACGGGCGTCCCCCATGCCGTTGCGTTTCTGGACAAGCTGGAGGGCCTGGACATTTCCAGGCTGGGAGCCTATCTGCGTTACCATGAGGCCTTTTCACCCAAAGGCACCAATGCCAACTTCGCCAGAATCCTGTCTCCGGGGCACATTGCCATACGTACTTACGAACGCGGCGTAGAGGATGAAACGCTTGCCTGCGGAACGGGAATGACCGCCTGTGCGCTGCTGCATGCCGTATTGACGGACGCCCCCTCCCCCATTCAGGTGGACGTGGCGGGCGGAGACACGCTTAAAGTCGGATTCCAACGCACAGGGGACCGTTTCACTGACGTCACGCTGACCGGACCGGCAGACCTTGTGTTCACCGGAGACATTCAGATCTAAACAGCTTCGACCTGAAAAGGCGGACTCCTTCCCATCAGGGAAATTATCTGTTCAGCAGGGAACATTCCGCCCGCACATAACCGCCGTAATTATTGCAGAACGCCTTGTACACGGCAGGGCCCATATTCGTTTCGCAATAGTACTTTACGGTAATACAGCCGTTTTCGCGTTCCATATTAAGAAAACGGCTGGACAGCAGTACCAGATTGCTCTGGTAATTCCACAAAGCCATGTCACGCTCCATTTCCTCATGAATCCTGTCGCATATAAAGCTCTCCGGAGGAGGAAACAGAATGGCGCTGACAACACCGATCAGACAGATTCCCGGAATGACCCCTACGGCAAGAACCCCGTGACATTTCCTGACCAGGGGAAGGTGATTCCTGAATTTCCGGAAAATGGTAAAACGGAATAAATAACCCGCCAGCAGCGCCACCGGGAAGAACACATTCACGTACTCAAAAGCCAGGCTCATTCCTCCAAGAACGAAAAAACCGATGCCCTTCCACACCTTCCGGTAAACAGGAATGCAGGCGCAAAGAAACACGTACAGAAGATATCCCAGCAGGCAAAGGAAAGGCAGAAGCGTTCCCGTAAAAATATGCTCCACCATGCAGTCCCACGGATATTCCCTGCTGGGAGCGAAGGCTTCATGGAAAAACATGCATACCATGCTCAAAAGCACCAGCGCGGCAAGGAGGATGGTCTTTACTTTTTTTGACTCATACAAAAGCCACAGCAAAACAACTACGAACGGCAATAAATAGCAACCTATACTGTTGAATACAGTGGACAACATGGGAATATGAGGAAAGAAATTCATGGAGCGGATATGGATAAATGAGCGGTTAACAACTAAAATGCAGCAGCGGCTTCAGCAACAGTAATTGGAAATAAAATAAATTCAAACACTCGTTTTCAAATAACCCATAAAAAATCATATTCTTTTCACGAAAAGCCGTTCAGCCGAGCTCTCCCACTTGACAAAACAACCCTCTGAAAAGGATAGTAACGCTCTTGTGAAACACTCCCTTTTCATCCAGGCCGTCCTCCTTCCGGTTCTCTTCTGCCTTCCCCAATGCAGCCGCAAACCGCTCCTTCCGGAATATACGCCTCTGTGTTCCGGAATGGTGCCGGGGGAACACACTGCCCACCGGGCCCTCCGGGCACGGGAAAACAGAACCTACCGGGTCGGTCCGAAAGGCGGCGTATATTACATCAATTCCCATAATAAAAAAGTTTACATCAAATCCAGGAGGGTGCAATAGAAGACCACACGGTTTCTCCGTAATTTTCCAAATGGGAAACAAATAACCGTCCTATCATGTTTTTATTGTATAATTGAGAAAATATTCCGTTCAAAAAACTCATTAAACTCATTTTCTTCTTGCCAAAATGGAAGAGGACGGGTAATGTCTGCCGCACCACAACACTAAATGGTGTCGGTAGTTCAATGGTAGAGCCCCAGATTGTGATTCTGGTTGTTGCGGGTTCGAGCCCCGTCCGACACCCCATCCCCTTTCCTTCATAAAAAGAGCACTTATAGTGCTCTTTTTTACTATCCCCAGCCCTTTCCGCATGCGTAATCCAGAATTCGTCAAAGCCGCTTTTTCCGCTATTGCCCCGCGCTATGTGGCTACCAACCATGTGCTGAGCATGGGTGTGGACCTGCTATGGCGCCAGCGCGTCGTTCAGCTTGTCTCCGAATGGAAACCGGAAAACCTTCTGGATCTGGCGACTGGAACGGGAGACCTGGCCCTGGCCATCCTGAACGCAATGCCGGAAATCCGCCTCACCGGGTCCGACTTCTGCCAGCCCATGCTGGACATAGCGGCCAGGCGGGGACTGGATCATCTGGTTTGCGCAGACGCCATGAACCTGCCCTTCCCCTCCGCCTCCTATGATGCGGTCACTGTCGCCTTTGGCCTGAGGAACATGGCCAGCTATCCGGACGCCCTGCGGGAAATGGGCCGTATGCTGCGTCCGGGGGGCCATCTGCTCATTCTGGATTTTTCCCTGCCTGAAAGCCTGTTGAAAAGCCCTTACCGGTTTTATCTGCACCGCATCCTTCCCGTCATCGCAGGGTGGATGACCGGCCACCGGGAAGCATACGACTACCTGGCGGACAGCATTGAAGCCTTCCCCTGCGGGCAGGCCATGAAGGCTCTGCTGCGGGAATGCGGCTACAGCAATATCACGGCGGAAGCTCTGAACGGGGGAATTGCCAGCATTTATACAGCCCAGCGATGAGTGCGGGGGACGCAAGAGAAGGCATCATACGCGGCAAGGCGGCACGCGCCCGCCTGGGCGGAAAACTTGCCGGACTATCCCTGCCCCGGCAAATCGCCGTGATTGCTTTCTGGCCATTCCTGGAACAGCTGCTGAGCTTTTTCGTCACCTCGTCCGACCTTTTCATCGCCACTAAAATAGGGGTGGACGCCCAGGACACCATCAACATCTCTGACGGCATGGGCGCCGTCGTCTTCATCATGTGGTTCGGCTTCGTCATCCAGGGGTCTATCATGATGGGAGCCACAGCCATCGTTTCCCGCATGACGGGCGCCAGGGACTATCCCCAGGCCCAGCATGGCCTGCACCAGGCCGCCATGCTGGGGCTCCTGGCAGGAACCATCTCCTGCGGACTTCTCTTCACATGCAGCGATTTCATGGTCACGCACGTACTGACCATGAATGAAACCGCCCGGGCCTACGCCCTGCAATACGTTTATATGGCCGCATTTGCGGCCCCGTTCAGCGGCGTGGTCTTTGCCATCAATGCCGCCCTGCGAGGCTCCGGAGACACGCGGCTTCCCTTCTGGATCATGATGAGCGTAGGCATCCTCAATGTCATCTTCAGCGTCATCTTCGTCTTTGCGGACGCTCCTCTGGGCGGCTGGCGTATCGGAGGAATTGCGGCAGGAACGGTCTGCGGCTACGGCATCAGCATGTGCATCCTGCTGTTCATCATGCTGCGGCGCAGAAAAAAAATCTTCACGGGCAGGAAAAATGAATCCCTGGAAGAACTTGTCCGGGAACGGGGAGAACACTATGCCCCGCCCCTGTACCTCAGCTTTTCCCATCTGCGGCCGGACATGGGCATGCAGAAGCGAATCCTGAAAATCGGGCTGCCGCAGGCCGTGGAAGTCTTCGGCATGTGGGGCATCCAGATGTTCTGCCTTTCCATCATCAGTGAACTGCCTGTTAAAGGCGTGCTGGGCGTCCACAATATTGCCGTCCGCATTGAATCGCTCAGCTTCCTGCCCGGCTTCGCCATCGGCATGGCCGCTTCCACGCTCGTGGGGCAATACCTGGGCGCCCGGAACGCGCTTATGGCCCGCATCACCATCTGGAAATGCATGCGGTACGCCGTCATCTTCATGACAGGCCTGGGAGTGCTCTTCAGTGCCTTTCCCGCCCTGTTCATGGAGATATTTTCCAACGGCAGCACGACCCTCATTGATACCGGAATCCCCGTGTTGCGCACCATGTTGGTGGTGGAACCCTTCTTCGCCGCCTGCATCGTGATGAAAATGTCCCTGCGCGGCGCGGGAGACACCCGGAGAGTCATGCTTATTTCCTACGGCATTATGGGCTTTTTCCGGGTCGTCTGCACCTGGGTATGGTTCAGGCTGGCACCGGAAACCATGACTTTGTGGGGCATCTGGCTGGTTTTCGCCTTTGAAATGGCCGTCCAATCCGCCATCCTCTATAAAATCGTCAAGGGGCGGAGCTGGACGAAGCTGCAAGTCTGAACCTTTCTCCGGCCTCTCCCGCCTCCCGGCCCATTCGCAAATCCAAAACGTTTACTGCAGGATAAAAACTTTGCTTTCCTCCTCCAATTCTGCTAGCATCCTTTCACGTTGTTCTGCAACGGGCTCGTAGCTCAGCGGTTAGAGCAGGGGACTCATAATCCCTTGGTCGTAGGTTCGAATCCTACCGGGCCTACCAAAATAAAGTCTTACAAGTTAACCACTTGTGAGGCTTTTCTTTCTCTTCCCGCTTCTCTCAAAAATTATTAAAAACGCGTAAAAACGTACCAAAACGCAAGAAAAGTTGCACCACTTTAGCATCACCATTTTTGCTACAGTAGCAGAAACCGCATGAGAAGAGGAGTCATTGCCGGAATTACAAATAGCTGGCAGAAGAACTGAAAAGCAGGAAGACTTCTCGTAATTCCCTGTAGATTCCTTAGATCATTAGGTCATACAACACACCTATGCAGAGAGTATGTAAACTGTAAAAAACACTCGGTAGTGACGAAGTTTTTTATGCTCTCGATTTATCGGAAGAAGTTGTTGGAGTTCCAGATGAGAGGATTAGCTTAAGACTCCAAAAATCGGAAATAGTTCTATCAATCATACAATTTTAAGGGTTGCGACAAATCCGAGAAGACAAACTAGGGAGACGGCAAACACTCTTTTTCCATGGAATAAACGTTTTTCACAGGAATTTGAATGACACCAGAAAGGAACGACATCCTATCAAAATTTTTTCTAACAAATAGAAAATAATTGCGTCTATAGATAGAAAGTATTGATTGTAAAATAATATTATTATTTTTAAATGGAAAATATTTGTTATGTTTTTGATGATAACAGAAATATTCAAATAAAATTCTATTGACATGAAATCCGGATAACGCTAGAAAAAAAGACTACTACTGGGGGTTGTTTCCTTTTAGCGCTTTGTTGATTAATCCTCAACTCTTTAATACCTTATGAATACTCCAACTACTTCTTCTGCCGGTACCCCTTCTTCC